>JADKLW010000020.1_pt1 | contig 126631 bp, 105 predicted proteins | sample 8641881 | NCBI WGS metagenome assembly JADKLW01 (sample SAMN16272185, study PRJNA661076) | feces metagenome | isolation source: fecal sample from diarrhoea affected cattle B | host: Bos taurus | place: South Africa: Lokaleng Village, Mahikeng | collected 2019-09
TTGACTGCCTGGGTTCGGCAAGACTGTCCTGAGACAAGCAAATCGATAGTGGGTATCTCTGGGGCGTTTGAGCCCTGTGCAATACCGGCAAAAACTTGGTCTAGCCGCATAAAACCAGTCCAAGTTTTTATCCGCATCCCCGGCGGGTCAGATTTGCGTGGAAATTAACAGTCCGTTGGCAAAAACTCTCAGCGGCTCATAGAGTCGTTCTTCGACCAGCTCTTGAAAAAACACCGTGTCTATAGCGCATAGGCGTGCCTGGAGCTTATGGAAGATAGGCATTGCGATTGAGGGCTTAGGAGTGGTTCCGTTGTGAGATCAGGCGTCCTGACAGCGGACGCTCGCAATGGACTGCTTTTGGCCGCTTGCACCAGTTCGTTCTTGTCACAGATAGCAGTCATTCGGGTCGCGTGTTGTCCCAACCCGAACGACCGCTGTCAGGATGCGTGTCGAGTTCACACTGTCGGCCAGAAGCAGTCAGCCATCAATCGAGTTTTGGCGTCTGCTTCCAAATCGACAGCAGCCTTGCATTTATATTGCATCCGCAATCAAATCGATGCTTGATTCACGCGCTTCGATAGCTCCGCTGCGGTCTCTTTGCGCTCGCTGTAGCGGTCCACCAAGTAAGGGGAAACATCACGCGTAAGTAGCGTGAACTTCACCAGTTCTTCCATCACATCGACGATACGGTCGTAGTAGCTGGAAGGCTTCATGCGGTTGTCATCCCCAAACTCCATAAAGGCTTTGGCAACGGAAGACTGGTTGGGAATAGTCAGCATACGCATCCAGCGACCCAAGATACGCATTTGGTTCACCGCATTGAAGGACTGCGAGCCACCACAGACTTGCATCACAGCCAGCGTTTTTCCCTGCGTGGGTCGAATAGCACCTTCGGACAGTGGTAGCCAGTCAATTTGCGTTTTCATCACGCCTGTCATAGCACCGTGGCGCTCAGGTGAACACCACACCATACCTTCGCTCCACAGCGTCAACTCACGCAATTCCTTCACCTTGGGGTGGTTTACCGATGTGTCATCGACCAAAGGCAGTCCCGTGGGATTGAAGACTTTGACCTCAGCACCCAATGCTTGGAGCAGGCGGGCAGATTCTTCCACCACCAAACGGCTGAATGAACGCTCACGCAAGGAGCCATAGAGCAACAGAATGCGCGGCGCATGGGTGCTGCGCAGCGGTGCTCTGAGTTCAGCCACATCCGTCATCCGAAATGACTCGGCAGCCAGTGCAGGAAAGGCATCTGTCTGCGGCCCTATGTTTGAGGTCTTTCTTTCTTCAACCACTTCACCATCCTCTTTGGTGAATGGGCCAATTTGCGCATTCGGTAGGATGTCCAGCACGGCTTCCGAAGGGCGGCACAAGCGAACGCCCAGTGGCGTTACTACTATCGGGCGATTCATCAAGATAGGGTGCTCTGCCACAAAGTCGAACAATTGCTCATCTGTCCATTTGGCGTTGCCCAAATCCAGCGCGTCATAGGGCGTACCTTTTTGACGCAACACAGCGCGCACGCCCAGCCCCATGCCTTTGAGCAGCGCCTTCAACTCGGTGCGGTTAGGAGGTGTTTTCAGGTACTCAATGATGTTGGGCTCAACCCCGCTTTGGCGAATCATGGCCAAGGTATTGCGAGACGTTCCACAGTTCGGGTTGTGATAGATGGTGATGGAAGACATAAGTTACTTTTCTGCGGGACGCCAAGCATTCACCATGGCGACCAAAGAGAGCATGACGGGCACTTCCACCAGCACACCGACAACGGTGGCGAGTGCAGCGCCGGAATTCAAGCCGAACAAAGAGATAGCAACAGCTACAGCCAGCTCAAAAAAGTTGGAGGTGCCAATCAGGCAGGCTGGGCCAGCGATGTTGTGCGGCAGCTTCATTTGCCGCGCCAGCCACCAACTCAAGAAGAAGATGCCGTAGGTTTGAAGTACCAAGGGAACCGCAATCAAGCCAATGACCAAGGGCTTGTCGATGATGGTTTGCGCTTGAAAACCAAAAAGCAGCACGACGGTTGCAATCAGACCAACCACCGACCAAGGCTTGAGTGCTGCGACAAAGTTGCCAATTGCTTGTGTGGATTTGCGTGCCAGAAAGCTGCGAGTGAGAAGCCCTGCAATCAACGGCAACACGACATACAGCACCGTGGACAGCACCAAGGTTTCCCAAGGCACAGTGACGTTAGTCACGCCCAGTAGGAAAGCTGCGATAGGGGCGAATGCCACCACCATCACCAAGTCGTTAATAGAGACCTGCACCAAGGTGTAGTTGGCATCACCTTTGACCAACTGGCTCCACACAAACACCATTGCAGTGCAAGGGGCAACGCCCAACAAAATCATGCCCGCGATGTATTCGCTGGCCGAGGTTGGGTCTACCAAAGGCGCAAAGATGTACTCAAAGAACAGAACTCCCAGCGCAGCCATGGTGAAGGGCTTGAGAAGCCAGTTGATGACCAGTGTCAGCATCAGCCCTTGGGGCTTCTTGCGAACGTCTTTGACTGCTGCCCAGTCAATCTGAATCATCATTGGGTAAATCATGACCCAGATGAAGATGGCAACGACCAAATTCACCTGCGCATACTCCATCCCTGCCACCCACTCAAACGCAGATGGCATCAGCAGCCCAAGCACTACCCCGGCAGCAATTCCCAAGGCAACCCACACGGTGAGAAAGCGTTCAAACACACCCATGTTTAGCTCTCTTGGCTGGTGGACTTAGTGGTGGGCGGACAGCACACCACACCTGCTTGACCGCAATTGGAACCAGCACAGCAGTTCTCTGTGAGATAGCCAAGAAGCGCATTCATCTCGTCATAGGCCGCCCGATAAAACAGGTTGCGACCCACACGCTCTTGGCTAACCAAATCTGCTGCCATTAGTTCTTTGAGGTGAAATGACAGCGCCGTGGAAGGTATGCCAAGCTGTTCCGCGATTTCTGATGGGGTTCGTCCCTCTGCACCAGCAGCCACTAAGGCTCGGAAAACTTGCAAGCGCACAGAGTGAGCCAGTGCAGCCAAAGCTTTGACAACGTGTTCTTGATTCATTATTCAATAATAGCTGAATTATTGAATTAATACATTCCACACTGACTCATTTCAACGCTATTTGGGCGCAAAGCGGACTTAAGCTCACAAGGAGCGAAGGGCTGCTATGGGTCGTCAGGACCAGTTCGCAGCTTATGAAAGCTGCCGTTCAGGTTGTCTGGCGCACTGCGTCCAGCGAGTTTCCGGTTTGAGGCGTACAGCGGACGTCTTGTCAGACAGCGGGTCAACGTCTGGTGTCAGCGGCAGCGGCCACAGGCTTGCCAAAGCTCAGCGGCGGTAATCAGCCTGAAGCTGCTATTTAGCCTGCTTCCCACTGGTACAACTTTTCTTTTAAATATCCATTTGAATATATCAAATATATTTGATATGCAAATATCAGCATTGTTTAAAATGAGTATGCGCTTGTGTTGCACAGCGCAACCAGTAGCCTGTCGTTGATCGGCCGCTTCTCTCGCTCGACGTCCTGAGCTTCCCTCCGTTTTGTGCACCTGATTTGATCAGGTCGTTTGCTCGCGCATGCGTTTTGAACGCTTGTGCGGCGTAGCCGTGCCTGTCAATTTGAGGTCGTGAGCCTTGGGGAAGTACTGGGCAGCACAGGGCACCTCTTTCCCACTTTTCCCTTTTGGAGTTTTCTATGACTGATACAGGTCAGGCCGCTGCATGCCCGAACGATTCTTCTCCTGCTGCTCATGACAAGGCGGCTGCTGGTACGCCCTTGTTTGCTTTGGGCCAGTTATTAGCGACACCTGGGGCATTGGAGCTTCTGGAAACCCATGAACTGACAGCACTGCCGTTTGTGCTGCGCCATGTGTCCGGCGATTGGGGTGATATATGTGCCGAAGACAGGCAAAGTAATGCTGACGCTTTGCAGTACGGCTACAGGCTGATGTCGGTGTATGTGATTTCCCAATCAGAACGCTTATGGATCATCACGGAAGCTGATCGCAGTAGCACCACGCTGTTGTTGCCCGAGGAGTACTGATGCTGGGGCGGCACTTTGTGGTGCACTCGCAGCTGAGTGTTGGCCGCTCAGGTGCAATGGCCTATCAAAACAAGCTGCTGCTGCGCCAGGGCGAGAACGACATGGCTTGTGGGCACCACTGCGTGTTGATGGCTTTGATGCTGTTGGGCCAGGTGTCACGCAATGCCCTGTATGAAAGCGACCTTGACGCACGCCTGATGGAAGTGAGCGCCATGGGCCAAGCTCTGTACTTCAGCGGCTGTAGCAGCGCAGCCATCAGAGAGCAGTTTGCACCGTTTTCTGAACAACTGCAGTGCCGCCAACTGCGCCGCAATGTCGAAGCCCGTACAGTGGCCGCACTGGAATCTGACCATGTGTGCGTGGTGCGGTTTACTTCCCCCAGCTACAGCCATTGGGTGCTGGCAGTGGGTGTGATGTATGCCGATGGCAAGCCACATTCTTTGCTGGTGCTCGACCCCTTGATGGATGGTGTGCCGCTCACTCCCTGGAATGCCTTACTGGAGCATTGGGGCAGCAAAAAGCTGCGCAACACCAATGCCCGCTGGTCAGAAAAAGCCACCTTGGACAAGGTGGTGCAAGTCGGTTTGCGTAGCCGCCGTGGCACGGCCATTGCACTGAACTGAGCTTGAGTTTCAGTTTTTCGCTCCCTTTCTTCTGATTTCCCTTTGTGCACGTTGTGCGCCTGGTGCTTGGCTTTTGAAGCTGCACTCAGGTGCCGTTGCGGCGTGCCTGTTTTGAAAGTTCAACCATGCACCCTTATCACCTGAGGTGGTACCGCTACCGGCGTTTGTTGGCTGCGGTGATGGCATTGCCCGCACTGGATGTCTCTACGCCCGTTCCACATGAATTCAGTGGGCAGTGGCCGTGCTGTTTCAATGGCTGCTCTGAAGCAGGGCGCTATGTACATACCTCCAGGCCATGCATGGAGTTGCAATCGGCCATGGTGCTCGAATTGGTTGATGCGGCTTTGCAGGCGGTTGAGCCAATCAGTCAGCGCACAGCCGCGTGGCAGGCATTTGCACGGTGTGCGGTGCCCCAGTTGGGTTTGGGCAGCTTTGCACGGCTGGTGGTGCTGTTGCAGCAATACGGGCCTGATGAAGATGCTGAATTGGCCCTTTTGCTGTGGCAAGGTGAAATCACCCAGCAAACATCTGCCATCAAGGCCGTGCAGCGTCTGCGAAGCATCGTGGCGTTCTTGCAAAGCCAGGGCATCACGGATACAGCCAGTTGGTTGCAGTGGCGGGATTCGGCAGATGCGCAAGCGGTTGTGCACGGTGCACCGCATCAGGCACCAGAAACGATCAACGCTTTGCTGTGGCACTTGGACAGCGGGCGCTGTGATGTGCCCTGGGTGCTGATGTTTGCAAGGCGGGTACTCGATCAAGCTCCTGCGCATGGTCACGTCATGCTGGCTATGCAAGAAATGGCAGAAGCCATGAACCTGAGTGCCAAGGCTTTAGCCAGGCGTATTGCTTGGCATGAGCGGCTGTTTCAAGCATTGGGCGATGTGCCCGACCTACGGCTGGCGTGGTGGCGATGCATGAAGCGCACTTTGCAATCCCAACTGACCAACGCTACATCGGCCAAACTGCAAGTGCAGGGAGTCAAAGAGCCTTTGCCGCTGTCACTGGCCGTGCACCTGCGCCAGGGGCAACCCATGCTGACGATTCAGCTGCCCCGTGCGTTTGGTGCAGCACCTGCGTGGCCCAACCTGACCATGGTGCAGCTAAGGCAAGAAGGCTGGGGATCAGGGCTGGGGCTGCATTTGCTGCTGCAAGGCGAAGGCGTGTTGCCAGCTCAGCTACAGCTGGACATTGCCAAACGCTGGAAAGCAACGCAGCTGCAGCCTCCGGTTTTTGAGCGCATCAGTGCCACCAAGTGGGAAATCAGCTGCTGTTGGTGCGATGGGCTGTGGAAGCCTTCCTGCATGAACTTAGCTGATGTGAATGACTGGGCTACGGATACAGCGCTGCAGGTGATGGAATATGTGCAGTTGCTCAAAGGCATGCTAAACGCTCATACGCTAGGTACAGCGACTTGACCACCCTATTCCTAAAATGCGCTCGCGCAGCGGGAACTATGTGGCTGATACGATAGAAGGAGCTAAAAGAACGACCATTTTTTGAACACTTTTTTTGGGTAGCTAGCTGGGTAGCTAGAGCTAGAAACCTAAAAATGAAATACGCAACCCATTGAAATTAAATGGGTTTATATAACAATGAAAATTGCCACCTGGAACATCAATTCCTTGAACGTTCGTCTTCCGCAATTGCTCGATTGGCTGCAAACCAACCCAGTGGATGCCATTGGTCTGCAAGAGCTCAAACTCACAGACGAAAAATTCCCTTTCATGGAGCTGGAGGCCGCAGGCTATCAGGCGGTTTGTCATGGCCAGAAAACTTATAACGGCGTGGCGATTGTGAGTCGCCACCCTGTGAGCGATGTAGTGCGCAATATTCCGGGTCTGGACGACGAGCAGGCCCGCGTGATTGCCGCCACACTGGAAACGCCCCAAGGCCCTGTGCGCCTGATCAACTGCTACTTTGTCAACGGCCAAGCGCCTGATTCCGACAAGTTCGTCTACAAACTGCGCTGGCTGGCTGCTCTGGAAGCCTTTGTGAAATCGGAAATGGCGCAGCATTCCAAACTGGTGCTGGTAGGGGATTTCAACGTAGCTCCGGAAGATCGAGACTCGTTCGACCCTGAAGGGCTGCGTGGCACCATCCACCATACGCCCCAAGAGCGTGCGCACTTTCAAGCCTTGCTGGACTTGGGCCTGACCGATGCGTTTCGCATGTTTGAGCAGCCCGAGAAAAGCTTTTCCTGGTGGGACTACCGCATGCTGGGTTTCCAGAAAAACCGGGGGCTGCGCATTGACCACATTTTGGTCAGCGATGCCATCAAGGCCCAGACCACTGCTTGCACCATTGACCGCGCCCCACGCAAAAACAAGCAGCCCAGCGACCACGCGCCCGTGGTCGTAACTTTCGGCTAACGCTCCATTTATTTACAGCCGCTGACTCAGCGGCTTTTTTTGTGCGCCAATGCGCGCTGTGTTTGTCTGACGACGATTGTTGCTGTGCCAAGTTTCCACCCTCTCCACAATGCGGCCTTGCGCCAGCCCGGTTTTTTGTCCTTCTTGAGCGCCCGCATGCTGGGCGTGTTTGCCCAGCAGATGCAAGCTGTCATCGTGGCTTGGCAGGTGTATGACATCACGCGCGATCCGCTATCACTGGCGTTTGTGGGATTGGCGCAGTTTCTGCCGATGTTGCTGCTGCTCATTCCAGCAGGTGACTTGGCCGACCGCGTCAGCCGTAAACGCATGTTGGCGGCCAGCTGGAGCGTGGCGGCCGTGTGCTCGGTGTTGTTACTGTGGCTGAGCACCTTGGGCGAACATGGCGTGGGCGGCATTTATGCAGTGCTGATCTTGTTTGGTTGCAGCCGTGCCTTCACAGGCCCGGCCATGCAGAGTTTGCTGCCGCAGATCGTGGCGCGTGAACACCTGGCACAGGCCTTGGCGACCAACAGCATGCTCATGCGTACAGCCGCCATTGCAGCCCCCATGCTCGGCGGCGTGCTGTATGGACTGGGGGGTGGTGAACTGACTTATGCCGTGTGCGCCGTGGCGCTGGCGCTGGGGGTGTTGCTGCTGTGGCGCGTGCCCGTGCTGTTTGCCGCTCCGCGCCAAGCATTGGAAGGCACGATGTGGCAGCGCGCAGCCGATGGTTTTCGCTTCATTCGCAGCCGTCCGATTGTGCTGGGCACCATCTCGCTGGACTTGTTTGCCGTGCTGCTGGGCGGCGTGATTGCTTTGCTGCCGGTGTATGCCAAAGAAGTGTTGCATACCGGCCCCGAAGGCCTGGGCTTGCTGCGTTCATCCATGGCCTGCGGTGAGGTGCTGATGGGCCTGTGGCTCAGCGCCCGCCCGATTCAGCGGCACGTGGGCAAAGTCATGTTTGCAGCGGTGGCCGTGTTTGGTCTGGCCAATCTGGTGTTTGCGCTGTCGCACTGGTTCTGGTTGTCCATGACCATGCTGCTGGTGGCGGGCGCGGCCGATATGGTCAGCGTGTACATCCGCTCGGCGCTCGTGCAGTTTTCTACGCCTGACCCTATGCGCGGGCGGGTGAATGCGGTGAACATGCTTTTTATCAGCTCCAGCAATGAGCTGGGCGAGTTCCGCGCTGGCACCATGGCGGCGGCTTTGGGCGCAGTCCCAGCAGCGATTGTCGGCAGTGTGTGCACACTGGGTGTGGTGGGACTGTGGTCGCAATGGTTCAAGCCACTGCGCGATGTGGACCGTCTGGAAGATGCCACACAGCGCGCTGCCGATTAGTACAGCGCCACAAAAGTGCTACGAAAAAGGCCGACAAGACGCATAGTAGAGCCCCTTGGAGCAATCCTTGCTTGCCAAAAATTTCTGCATTTCCTGGAAATAGTGTCTGCTTGCCATGCGCCTTGTGATTCGATTTTTTTACCTTGCTGTCGTCAGTTGGAACGTGATGGCCTGTAGCGATTTTCAAGATCGCTTTAAAGGCTATCCCAAGGAAGACACGGTTATTAACCTGGAATCGGCCACGTCCAATGAAATTGCCGATGCATTGAGCCGCTTGGCGCACATTGCCGTGGTGGGAGACGACTGGGAGTTCTTGGACCCCGATGATCTGTGCACTGTGCATGTGATCGATCAGGCCGCTAACCAGCAATGGCCGCTTCAACTGCGTGGTGCGCAATTTGCGCTGCACCGAGACAGTCACACGCAAAACTATTACGCCATCATGAAGCATGGCAAGACCCCGGCTTTAGGCCCCGACGGGCAGCCACTGCGACTGTTTGAAACGGCCAGCTACCACGATGTGTTTTTTGCAGAAGGCTACTTGCAGGCACTGGCAGAAAAATGTGAGTTCCCTCAGTCGCTCAACGCAGCCGCTTCAAGCCCTGCGCCCTCTTGAATTTCATAGCGGCCTGCCCTTACTGCATAAGGGGAAACTGCCTTTTTCGACAAAATTATCCAAACAAAAGCCCGCAACTTTTACGCTGCGGGCTTTTGTCTTTATGCGGCTGCTGTGAAAGTTTTACAGCGCTTCTTTGCGCAGTTGCTCCGCGCTCTTGGCCGACAGCCAGCCGGGGGCCACATCAAACACGGTTTTGGCACCGTACATGCCCCATTGGTGCATGCGGTGCACCGCGCGGGCATAGGCCACCAGCACGCTGGAGGTGAACTCCGGGTTGCTGTCCAGTTGCAGGCGGTATTCAATCACCTGCTTGTTCTGGGCCGAGGTGTTGCCGCTGCGGATCACAAAGCCACCGTGGGGCATGGCGCTGTGGTTGGCCTTGAGCTCTTCGGCGCTGATGAAGTTGACCGTGGTGTCGTACTCATCAAAGTAGTGGGGCATGGTCACGATGGTGTTGCGCACGGCCTCGGCGCTGGCGCCTTCAGCCAGCACCACATAGCAATGGCGCTCGTGCTTTTGGCGGGTGCTCAGTTCTGGGCGGGTGCCGCTGCGCACGGCGTCCACGGCGGCTTCCACAGGCAAGGTGTATTGCACACCAGCGGCAACGCCGGGAATGCGGCGAATGGCATCGGAGTGACCCTGGCTCAGGCCCTTGCCCCAGAAGGTATAGGTTGCGCCATCGGGCAGCAGGGCTTCGCCCATGATGCGGTTGATGGAGAACATGCCGGGGTCCCAGCCTGCGGAGATCAGCGCCGTGGTGTTGGCCGCTTGGGCGGCGGCGTCGACCGCTGCAAAGTGCTCGGGCACGCGGGCGTGGGTATCAAAGCTGTCCACCATGCAGAACTTGGCCGCCAGCGCGGGCGACTGCACGGGCAGATCATCCTTGGAGCCACCGCACAGCACCAGCACATCAATGCGGTCGGTGTGACTTTCCAGATCGGCCATCGAGAACACCGGCGTGCCTTCAAACAGGGGCTGGAGCTGGCTGGGGTCGCGGCGGGTGTAAATGCCAGCCACCACCATGTCAGGGTTCTTGGCTACAGCGTTTTCTACGCCACGGCCCAAATTACCGTAGCCCACCACGCCAATGCGGATGGGGTTTGTGGGGGTCTTTTCCATAGGGACAGCTTTCCTTTCAGGTCTTCAAACAGTGGGGCAGATGCTGGCATCTGCCCCACCCTCAACTACACAGCAGCGCAAGCTGCTTCACCAACAATGCATCGATGGCACCAGCGCAGATTACGCGGCTTGTGCCAAGGGCTGCGCATTCGCGCGGCGGCGGCGCAACTGCAACGCGCCTTCCAGCGCCAACAGCAACACGCCAGCACCAATGAGCGTGTACATGGGCTCTTGCCCGGGTTGAATACGCTCGCCCATCAGCAAGGCCGCCAACACCAGCAACAGCGGCTCTACATACGACATCAACCCAAACAGCCCCAGCGGCAATAGCCGGCTCGCGGCCATGTACAGCGCCAGCGCCACGGCGCTGATGACACCCAGCACGGGCACCATCCAGTGCAGCGCAGGGGTGGCCACAATTGCCGCCCAGCCAGTCACACCTTGCGGAGCATCCACCACCGCAAACCACAGGCACACCGGCAACAGCAACAACACATCCAGCCAGTGGCCCGCCAAACTATTGGTCTTGAGCAAGCGGCGCAACACAAAATACGCCGGGTAGCCGATCACGACCAGCCACGTTGACCACGCCATGCCGCCTGCGCGCCATAGCTCCCAACCCATACCACATGCTGCCAGCAGCGTAGCCACGGTCTGAAAGGCGCTAAGCCGCTCACCAAACACCAGCCGCCCCGCCAGCACCATGGCCAGCGGCAACAAGAAGTACCCCAGCGACACCGGCAAGGCGTGGCCGTGCAACGGCGCCCACATGAACAGCCACAGTTGCACCCCGGCCAGCGCACTGGAGAGCAACAACATCAACGCAAACGGCCAGTGCTGCGCTACGCGCCGCACAATGGCCGCCACCGCAGCGCCCTGGCCGCTGTAGAGCAGCCAAGCCGTGGTGAACGGCAGCGTGACCAGCATGCGCCAGCCAAAAATTTGTTCGCCGGTCAGCGGTGCCAGCAAGGGGGCCAGGTAATAAATGCTGCCAAAAATGCAAGAAGCCACGACCGAAGCCAGCACGCCCTGAAACATGAATCCCCCACCCTTCTGATTGCGCTGCACGGGATCGCCCACGCATGCGCCAAAACGATGCACACCGCGCACCAAACCAGTGATTTTCTGTGATTTCACTACCCCGAGCGCACTTATTTAGACAGTTACTCCACCACCAGCTGCGCACCCCCTACACTCAGCGGCTTTTCGCCCGCTGCCTCGCCGCCCTTTGCCATGACCGATTTGCCCGACCGTCCCTGCTACACCCACCCGCTGGAAATTCTTTGGCAGGACGAAGACATGGTCGTGGTCTACAAGCCTGCAGGCTGGCTGGTACACCGCACACCAATTGCACGCCATGAAACGCGCTTTGTGCTGCAAACCCTGCGCGACCAGATTGGCCAGCACGTCTGGCCCGTGCACCGGCTCGACCAAGGCACCTGCGGCGTGCTGGTGTTTGCGCTGAGCAAGCCAGCCTGCCAGAAGCTGGCCGCCTGCTTTGTCGACCACACCGCACGCAAGCACTACCTGGCGCTGGCGCGCGGTTGGCTGCCCGACGAAGTTGAGGTGGACTACGCCCTCAAGCCTGACGATGCGCCCGAGGACGCGCCTGCCCAGTCCGCGCAAACCACGCTGCGCTGCCTAGCGCACTTAGAGTGGCCCGAGTCTTACGACAAGCGCCATGCCAGCACGCGCATCTCGCTGGTGGAAGCCTTGCCCAAAACGGGCCGGCGCCACCAGATTCGCCGCCACCTCAAGCACGAATCCCACCCCATCATTGGCGATGCCACGCACGGCAAAGGCCCGCTCAACCGCTGGTGGGCCGAACGCATTGGCCTGCACCGCCTGTGGCTGCACGCGCACGCGCTGGAGATTCCCCACCCGCGCACCGGTGAAGTCATGCGCTTTTGCGCCGACTGGCGCCAGCTGGCCCATGTACCCGAGGTGCAGCAATGGCAGCAACTGCTGGCTGTGCCCGGCTGGCAAGCTACCGCGCGGGGTTTGCCCGCAAGCTGCGGTCTTCCATTGCCCCAAGCTGTTTGAAACCGCTCTTTAAAAGAGAGTAGCCTGCCCTGATACGCAAAGGACTTCAGATAGATAACCATCTGAAGTCCTTATTTCATCAAGGCATGCCGCTCTCTTTATTTTTTAGGGCGCAGGTATTTACCTTCTTCGTCAAACTCCATCAACGGTGCTTTGACAAAGTCGTACGTGGCTTCGCGGTCGGCCTTGAGTTCGCCGCTGAGCAAGTCCAGCAAGCGGTCATTGTCCATCTTGAAGCCGCAGGCCTGCGCATGGCCACCGCCGCCAAAGCTCTCGGCCAAGGGGATGCAATTGAAGTCGGAACGCGAGCGCAAACCCACTTTGACGCCCTTGGGGCCAGCGTGCCACATCAACGCAAAGCTGCCGCCCTGGCGCGCCAGAATATCGCCCACCTGGCTGTGGAACACACCGGGGCTGTTGACCATCAGGCCCTGAAAACCGTTGAAGACCAGCGGTTGCGCACCGCCTGCAATGTCTGCGCACAGGCTCTGGAATTTTTCGTCCATCGCGCCGCCGCGTGCCATGAAAGCGGCTTCTTGCTCGGGTGTGAAGGCCGCAATTTCGGCCCAGCGCTCAAAGCTGCGCACTTCCATGTCCAGCGCAGACAGAAACGGTGCGCTCTCGGCAAATTCCCACTTCCAGATGTCGCGGTCTTCGATGTACTTGATCAGACCCGGCACCGGCTTTTCAGGGTGGAAAAACTCCCAGCCCAAACGCGCGCCAGACTTGTTCATGTCAAAGTGCACCACGCCGCAGCGGCACTGGTAGCCGGAGAGTTTTTCGGCCGCGCTTTTGTGGTGATCCAGCACCACCAGCTTGCTGACTTTGGCTTCGATCTCGGCCATCAACACCGGCTCAAACGCAAAGTCCACCACGTAGACCGCACGACCGTCCAAGTCGCCCAGATCCTCTGCGGTTTGAATTTCGCCATGGTCCAGGCCACGAAACTCGGCCTTGTCACCGTAAAACAGCCACGCAGCCAGCGCTGCGCCATAGCCATCAGGGCAGCGGCGGCCGTGGTAGAGGATCAAAGGGCGCACGTCCTCGAGGGAAGGGTGCACCAGCAATTGCAAGGGGAGGATGGTGTTTTTCATGTGCAGGGATTGTCGCTGCTGCAGCGCCCACACGTCACCCATAAGCCTAAACGTGGAATTCAGATGACAGTGCGATGCGCTGTCGTGCAGCCCCGGATTTTCATGCGCCGCGCCATCATGCAACTGCAAATGAGATAGCAGGAGCCTTTATGCAAGATTGGTGGCAGCAAGTCGCGCAAGCCGCGGCGGCAGAATTTTCTGACGTTCCCGACCCGGCGCAGGCCACCCGCATCATCATGCGTTTGACGCTGGCTGCGCTGCTGGGCGGTTTACTGGGCTGGGAGCGTGAGGCCCACGGTAAGGCCGCAGGCGTGCGCACCCACATGCTGGTGTGCATGGGCTCGGCCATGTTTGTGATGATTGCCCTGCAAACCGGCGCGCAGGCCAATGAGGCCAGCCGCGTGATTCAGGGCGTGATTGCAGGCATTGGTTTTCTGGGTGCTGGCACCATCCTCAAAGAAAACAGCAGCGAGCATGCTCTGCCCCAAGTGCGTGGTTTGACCACGGCCGCAGGCATCTGGCTCACCGCCGCCATTGGCGTGGCTGCGGGCTTGGGAGAGGAAGCCACAGCCCTGCTCAGCGCGGTGCTGGCTTATGGCATTTTGCGGCTGGTGCCCGTGCTACTGGGGCGCAATGACGAAGACCGGCCCTCTGAACAAGAACAAGAGCGCAAGCCCACGCAGCGCGAGAAAACTTAGGCGCTCTGGCTCAATCATTCGACTTTGGAATGATTCAATCCCGCCAAATCATGCCTGCTGCCTTGCAAGCCAAGTTACAAAACCTTTTTAAAACAATCATTTAGAGCAGCCAACCTGACATTTCTTTATTCACAGACAGCGTGAATGGCATTGTTTCTTCGCTACGAGTTGGCAGAGCAAGTCCCATAATGAATTCATTACTGTTTCCGTGTCTGCCCAGCGTGCCTGGACAGCCACCAAAAGACTGATGAACAACGTCAACGACATCACCCCCTATCTGGGGCAATTGCTCAACTTCCGGCATGACATGCACGCCAACCCTGAGCTGCGCTACGAAGAACATCGCACGGCCAACCAGGTTGCCGCCTACCTTCAAGCACTGGGCATTCCTGTGCATCGGGGCCTGGGCCAAACAGGCCTGGTCGCCACCATCTACGGCAAGGGCTACAGCAAAGACAACCCCGGTCGCGCCATCGGCATTCGCGCCGATATGGATGCACTGCCCGTGGCTGAAGCCACGGGCGCAGCCTATGCCAGTTGCGTGCCCGGCAAAATGCACGCCTGCGGCCACGACGGCCACACCACCATGCTGTTGGGCGCAGCCACCCTGCTGGCCAAAAACCCTGCTTTCGATGGCACCGTCCACCTGATCTTCCAACCTGCAGAAGAAGGCGGAGCAGGTGCCAAAGCGATGATGGATGACGGCTTGTTTACGCTGTTCCCGTGCGATGCCATCTTTGCGTTGCACAACTGGCCTTCCATGCCGCAAGGGCAGATGGCGGTGCGTGTGGGGCCCATCATGGCCTCCACCATGCGTTTTGAAATTCGCGTCAAAGGCAAGGGCGGCCACGCAGCCATGCCGCACAAGACGCTCGACCCGATTCCTGTCGCCTGCGCCATCGTCAGCCAGTTGCAGACTTTGGTGTCTCGCGGTGTAGACCCGCTGGATTGCGCCGTGCTGACCATTGGCAAGATTGAAGCGGGCACGGTGGAAAACATCATCCCGGATGAAGCAGCCATCTACGGCACGGTGCGTACCTTGCAAAAGTCCACCCAGGAATACATGACCCAGGGCTTGCAGCGTATTGCCACCCATGTGGCTGCCGCCCACCTGTGTGAGGCCATTTACATCCACAAGCCTGGCTACCCCAACACCACCAATACGGCCCATGAAGCACGCTTTATGGCCGAGGTCATGCAGGAGATGGTGGGCCCGGACAACACCTTCCCTGAAGTGGCACCGGCCATGACTGCGGAAGACTTTGGTTTCATGCTGGAAGAAGTGCCCGGCGCCTACGGCTGGATTGGCAATGGCAAACATGGACAGCCCGGCGTGGGTCTGCACAATCCCAGCTATGACTTTAACGACGACAATATCGAACTCGGCTCGCGCTTCTGGGATCGACTGGCGCGTCGCTGGTTTGAACAAGCACGCTGAGCCAGCGTTGATTGAAAGTTAGCTTCCACCGCGCCTTGTGCGCGGTTTTTTTTATTGGGGATCAAGACCATGAACACTGCACGTAACACCCAACTGAGCCGCCGCCGCTTATTGCTGTCGGGCGCCGCCCTTGCCAGCTGCAGTGTGCCGGGCTGGGCCATGGCGCAGCGCTCATGGCCTTCGCAGCCTCTGCGCTTTATCGTGCCCTACCCTGCAGGCGGAGTGAACGATGTGGTCGCACGCATGTTTGGCGATGTGCTGGCCAAAATGCTGGGCCAGCCCGTGGTCATCGAAAACAAGCCGGGTGCGGGCGCCACCATTGGCATGGGCGAGCTGGCGAAAGCCACTGACAACCACAGCTTTGGCTTTGCCGCGATCAGCCCGCTGACGCTTAACCCCTATTTGATGAAAGTGTCTTACGACCCCTTGCGCGACATTCAGGCTGTGGCCAGCGTGATGTATGCACCGGTGTATGTCATGGCTACCAGTGCCTTCAAGGGCAAAAGCTTTGCCGATGTGTTGGCCCAGGCCAGGACGGCCAAAGGGGTCAGCGTGGCAACATCAGGCTATGGCACGCTGGCGCACATCATGGTCGAGCAGCTTGCGCGCACCACCGGGGGCAATTTTGTACACGTACCCTACAAAGGCGGCAGCCAGCTCATTACCGATGCTGCGGGGGCGCAGTTTGACTTGCTGCTGGCCAACCCGTTTGCACCTGTCAATGCTTTGATTGACCAAGGCAAGCTGCGTGTACTGGCCACCACCGGCCCGCAGCGCCCCACCGCTTACCCCCAGGTGGCCACCTTGGGCGAACTGGGTTTTGACAAGGCGAATCTAACTTCGCTGTTTGGTTTTTATGCACCCAGCAGCATGCCTGCCGAGGTGGTGCAGCGCATGAATAACGCGATCAACCAGATTTTGCTCGGTACAGAAATGCAGGAACGCCTGCGCAAACTTGACAATGTGCCCTATGCACTCACCCCAGAAGCTTTTGGCATGCTGATTCGCAAGGACTACGCCCTCAATGGCGTGGTGATTGAGCAAGCGGGCATCAAGGCCGAATAGCACCCTGGTCATCAGGTACCGGGGTGATGGTCACGTTTTCCGTGAAAACTTCGCCAATTACCAGCGCTTGCGGCCCTTTTTCTTGGCGGCGGCAATGGCTTCCTTGCGCGCAGCGCGCTCCGCATCGGCTACCGCAGCGGCAGCCGCCCATTGCTCAAACTCTTGCGGCATTTCCAATGTGATGCGGCCCAGCGCATGGGTGCGGTAATCGGTAATCACGATTTCTGCTGCTTTTTGCGTGTTCACGCGCCCGCCGCTCATCACGCAACCGCGCTTGCGGCCAATGGCTTCCAGCAGCTCGTCGTCGTGCATGGACTGGATCTTCTCAACACCCAGACCCAGCTTGAAGCGCTCATCCAGATTCTGCGGATACTGCTTTTGCAAAATCAGCAGCAGCTCCAGTGCCACCAGTTCTTCGTCATAGGCATTGCGCCCCACAGAACCCGAGGCCGCCAGATTGAAACCGCTTTGCTCAATCGAAATACGCGGCCACAGCATGCCGGGCGTATCCCACAGGTAGAAATCATCGTCCAGCACAATGCGCTGCTCATCGCGCGTAACGCCAGCCTCATCCGCCGCTTTGGCCTGCTTTTTTCCGCTCATGGTGTTGATCAGCGTGGACTTGCCCACATTAGGCGCCCCACAGATCAGCACGCGCATGGGCTTGGCCATGCCGCCGCGATTGGGGGCCAGTTGGCGACACGTCTCTACCAGACGACGCGCGGGCGCCACTTCTTCGGCATCCATCGCAATCGCGCGGGTATCGGGCTGGGCGTTGTACCAGTCCAGCCAGATTTGCGTCTTGGCGGGGTCGGCCACGTCTTGCTTGTTGAGCAGCTTCATGCGCGGCTTGTGGCCCGTCAGCTCCTGCAGCAAGGGGTTAAAGCTGGAGCCGGGAATGCGTGCATCCAGCACCTCAATGACCACGTCAATGTCTTTGACGCGCTCTTCAATGAGCTTGCGCGTGGAGTTCATGTGACCGGGGAACCATTGGATTGCCATGGACGTGCTTTCTATTTTGCGGGGGATGCGAGGGCAGCAAGGATAATCGCAAGCTGTTAACTCGTCCTACTGGCTAGCTCATGTCCTCGCAACGCTCCAAACCTTCCGCCCACCCTTTGAACAACGACATGCTGGTACGCGGCGTCATCCTGGTGCTGATCGGGCTGGTGCTCATCATTGCGCCGCACTTTATGTCGGCCAGCTCCACCCGCGATCTTTTTGTTCACGCCAACATTCCCGCCTGGTTTGCCTTAGTGCTGGGCGCGGCTTTCATGGGCCAGTACGGCCTGCGCCAGTACCGAGAAAAAAAGCGCCAGCCGCCTAGAAAATAAGCATAAAAAGTGACTCCAGCCATTGTGCATCAAGGGCATATAGCTATCACTTATGCAGATGGCAAGCGAGGCACCGCCGCTTGCCGCCTTGGAGCGCGGCAGGCTGTTAAGTTAAAAAATTTTTCATAGCTTTATGCCGTTGTTGCACAAGGGCTTGAAGGCTATTTGACTGATATTTTTTGAAACACCAAACAGCGATTATTGGCAGGCATCTCATGGTCGCCCACCAGTTGCAATCCATGCTGCGCGGCCAGCGCATGCACCGCTTCAAAATCCCGGATCCCACTGTCTGCATCGCGCGCCTTGAGCCAGGCGTCAAAGTTACGGTTGCTCTCGCTGGTGAACGTGCCGCCATAGTTAAACGGCCCATACACCGCAAACACCGCGCCTTGTGCCAAATGCAGGCCCAGCATTTCGAACAGCCGCTGCACCAAAGCCCAGTTCACGATGTGCAAAGTGTTGCTGGTAAAGACGGCATCGAAAGCGCCTTCTGCCGTCTCCGGCCAGTTGCCGCTGGATAAATCCAGCGCCACGGGCAAACGCAGATTGGGCGATGGAAACTCCGCAAGCCAGGCCGCAATGCCATCGTGCAGCGCAGGCAGCTCACTGGTCTGCCAGACCAGATGCGGCAAGCGCGGCGCAAAGTACACGCTGTGCTGGCCAGTGCCGGAGCCAATCTCCAGAACATGCGTGCTGTGGGCAAAGGCGTGCTGCAGCACATCAAAAATTGGGGCTTGGTTGTTTTCACAAGCAGGGGCAAAGGGGCGCGTCATGTGCAGCATCATGGCACAGCGATTCATTGCTTATTTTTGATAGCTGATTGCCTATACCTCTAATGGCCTAAATGGCTTTTTGATGCATTTTTATGGCATGCACCACAGCCAGTTTTCCGCCACCACCAAGTCACTCAAAACCACGCGCAGCACCAAACACCCAGCGATTCAGCGCTTGAATATTCATGGGTTTGAATGAGCGGGAATAAAAGGTAGGCTAACGAACGAAAGTAAGCCGCCCGCCGAAGGCGGGTCGGCTTGACTGCACAGTTAGACCCAGAAGCCAAAACGGGAAACCCCAGATTGACGACGAGCGAAAACTGCGAAAAAGCAGTGCGCCACGGAGGCGACGCACTGCTTGAAAAATGATAGCTACTAGCGCAAGCTGCACAAGGGCTAGAATCCAAAAAGGCTTGAAATAGCGCAAAACTCCAAGGCGAAGCCCGGCACAAGGCAAAAAACCCAACGGATAACCGCTTGAGAAGGTAAACGCCGGTGAATAAAACATGGGCTAAATAATGCGGGTTTCTAAGCGGCTAACGAAAAAGCTAAGCCGACCGCCGAAGGCTGGTCGGCTTGAGCGCCGGGTTAGTAATTAATTCTCCTGAGTCTATTAATTTAGACATATTCTGCAGGAGGCAAATCTCCAGACACCATCTGCGGTTTAAAAACAAATACTGACTCATACTGTTTTTTCCTAAGAATTTTTCTGTGTATGGAAAAAACCCAATTAAGGAGTGATGAGGAAGAATTATATTTGGCAACAATTTTCAACTCTTCAGTTTTAATACCCATAGGACTTCCTCCTTCGTCCGAGTATTTATTTAGATCATGACTATCAAATCTGAATAAATGAATTAATTGACCTGGTGCCATTTGTGGTATTTCAACATCGAATATCTCACCAAGTGATTCTCTTGGGTTGTTTCGTCGCAATTCCCCGAAAATCTCAAATTCAATATTTTCAGCCCTAGAGCCACCGATATTAACAACATAAAATTGAATGAAAATATCTTGAAACCTGGTTTTTAATATTTTTGTTTTTGATCCATCAATGCCTAGAGGTAGCTCGTATTCATACTCGGGACCAAACCTATTTCTAACTTCATAATAAAATTCCAACATAGGTTTTTTTTGGTTTGATACAACTTGCAAACCAACTCTAATTATTCCTGCTGCTGTAGACCCTGAAATTTCCATATCTCTTTTTTCTAACTAGATTTAGGTGAAAGGGATCGTAGTGATGCCGACCATCTAATGCAATCACGTTAGTCAGGTTCTATAGGGAAACTGCCAATAGTTAACATTTAGCGCGGTCTAAAAATTGGCGGATGGATGCCTCCCCAACTCCGCCCAAATTGCTCACCCGCCTGCGGGAGCATTTACGTACGCGGCACTACAGCATTCGCACGGAAGAGGCCTATGCCGACTGGGCCAAGCGCTTTATTCTTTTTCACCACAAGCGCCACCCGCAAGACATGGGCGCGGCAGAGGTGGAGGCTTTTTTGACCCACCTAGCGGTAGATCGGCAGGTGTCTGCATCCACGCAAAACCAGGCCAAAGCAGCGTTGCTGTATCTGTATAAGCAGGTGCTGCAGATAGAGCTACCTTGGCTCGATGAAGTAGTGCAAGCCAAGACACCGCAGCGCTTACCTGTGGTGCTCACCCCCAGCGAGGTGCGCGAGCTGCTACAGCACATGGAGGGTACCCCCAGCCTAATTTGCCACTTGCTTTATGGCACGGGCATGCGGGTACTGGAAGGGCTGCGCCTGCGCGTAAAAGACATTGAGTTTGAGCGGCGTGAGATTGTGGTGCGTGAAGGCAAAGGAAACAAAGACCGCGTGACGGTGCTGCCTGAGAACCTGATTACGCCGCTCAAAGCCCAGCTGCAAAAGGTGCGTGCATTGCACGAAAAGGATGTGCTGGCTGGCTTTGGACGTGTGTACTTGCCGCACGCGCTGGCGGTGAAATATCCGGAGGCTGACCGCAGCTGGCCGTGGCAGTGGGTGTTTCCCTCCCCGGTGCGTTCGCAAGATCCACGCCCAGATGCCCGCACGGGCGAGTTGTTGGAGCGCAGGCACCATGTGCTGCCTACTTCGGTGCAGCGCGCCGTGCGCGATGCGGCCCACCGCGCTGCCATTGTCAAACCGGTCAGCCCCCACGTGCTGCGCCACTCTTTTGCGACGCATTTGTTGCAAGCGGGATATGACATTCGAACGGTACAAGAGCTGCTGGGCCATGCTGATGTCAGCACCACCATGATTTACACCCACGTGATGAACAAAGGCGGGCGCGGCATTTTGAGCCCGCTGGATGCGCTGTAAAAGCGTGCAACCGCAAAACTGCCAAACCATAGAACGCAGCCACAAAAAAACCGCCCGAAGGCGGTTTTGCTTTTACGCGGAAAGCTGGAGCAGGGGCTTACGCGCCCGCTACGCTGATGCCCTTGAACTCACCGGTCGCAATCTTTTCCTTCCAGACCGCTGGGCCAGTGATGTGGGCGCTGGTGCCGCCCGAGTCCACGGCCACAGTCACGGGCATGTCGACCACGTCAAATTCGTAAATGGCTTCCATGCCCAGGTCTTCAAAGCCCACCACCTTGGCGTGCTTGATGGCCTTGGAGACCAGGTAGGCAGCGCCGCCCACGGCCATCAGGTAGGCGCTTTGGTGCTTTTTGATGGCTTCGATGGCAACAGGGCCGCGCTCGGACTTGCCGATCATGGAGATCAAACCCGTTTCGGCCAGCATCATCTCGGTGAACTTGTCCATGCGGGTGGCGGTAGTGGGGCCGGCGGGGCCAACGGCTTCGTCACGCACAGGATCGACCGGGCCGACGTAGTAAATCACGCGGTTGGTGAAGTCCACGGGCAGCTTTTCGCCCTTGGCCAGCATGTCTTGAATGCGCTTGTGGGCGGCGTCACGGCCTGTCAGCATCTTGCCATTGAGCAAGATGGTGTCGCCGGGCTTCCAGCTGGCGACTTCTTCCTTGGTCAGGGTGTTGAGATCGACACGCTTGGACTTGTTGTAGTCGGGTGCCCAGTCGATCTTGGGCCAGGTATCCAGCGATGGTGGGTCCAGGTACACGGGGCCGCTGCCGTCCATCACAAAGTGGGCGTGGCGGGTGGCGGCGCAGTTGGGGATCATGGCCACGGGCTTGCTGGCCGCGTGCGTGGGGTACATGTTGATCTTGACGTCCAGCACCGTGGTCAGGCCGCCCAGGCCTTGGGCGCCAATGCCCAAGGCATTGATTTTTTCGAACAGCTCCAGGCGCAGCTTTTCCACGTCATCCAGCTCGGCACCGCTGGCAGCTTTTTGCTGCAGCTCGTACATGTTCAAGTCTTCCATCAGGCTTTCTTTGGCCAGCAAGACGGCTTTTTCTGCCGTGCCACCAATGCCGATGCCGATCATGCCGGGTGGGCACCAGCCTGCGCCCATTTCTGGGATGGTCTTCAAAACCCAGTCCACGATGGAATCGCTGGGGTTCATCATGATCATCTTGGACTTGTTCTCAGAGCCGCCGCCCTTGGCCGCCACGGTCACTTCCACGGTGTTGCCGGGCACTATCTGCACGTTGATGACGGCAGGCGTGTTGTCCTTGGTGTTCTTGCGCTTGAAGTGCGGATCAGCCACCACGGAGGCGCGCAGCGTGTTGTCGGGGTGGTTATAGCCACGGCGCACGCCTTCGTTGATGGCGTCTTCCAGGCCCATGGTGAAGCCGTCCCACTTCACATCCATGCCTACCTTCAGAAACACGTTGACGATGCCGGTGTCCTGGCAGATGGGGCGCTGGCCGGTGGCGCTCATCTTGGAGTTGGTCAGGATTTGCGCCATCGCATCCTTGGCCGCAGGGCTTTGCTCACGCTCATAGGCGCGGGCCAGGTGCTGGATGAAATCCGGCGTGTGGTAGTAGCTGATGTACTGGAGGGCACCTGCGACGGAGTCGATCAGGTCCTGCTGACGGATGGAGGTGGTCATCGTGGAGCTTCTCTCGGTAGTTATGGCGCCGGGTTGCGCGCAGAAAATCTGTTCGATTATCGGCGCTTCTTCGCGGGTGGGCGAGGCAAAAGCCTACAAGTCTTATAGAGGACTGCTTCACACCGAGCTGGCTATCGCGGTTATTGAGAATGACTCTCAAAGACTGCGCTACGATGCTCCATCTTTCACCCATGCGGCGAAAACTTCAGGCAGCCAGACTTTGTCCAGCAACCCACGCCGCACCTGCCCCTCTGGAGCTTTGCCATGTCTGATACGCGCATTGAAAAAGATACTTTTGGCCCGATTGCCGTGCCTGCCCACCAGCTTTGGGGCGCACAAACCCAGCGTTCATTACAGAACTTTGATATCAGCGGTGAAAAGCAGCCACAAGAAATGATCTTTGCGCTGGCCCAGGTGAAGAAAGCCAGCGCCACGGTGAACTGCGCGCTGGGCTTGCTGGAACGGGCCAAAGCCGATGCCATTAACACCGCTGCTGATGAAGTGCTGGCAGGTCAACACCCCGATGAGTTCCCGCTGGTGGTGTGGCAAACCGGCTCGGGCACGCAAACCAATATGAATGTGAACGAGGTGCTGGCCAACCGGGCCAGCGAAATCCTTGGTGGTGAGCGCGGCGGAGGCCGACGCATTCACCCCAATGACGATGTGAACAAAAGCCAGTCCAGCAACGACGTGTTCCCCACCGCCATGCATGTGGCAGCAGTAACCGCCATGGAGACAAAGCTGCTGCCTGCTATCGCCACGCTGCGCGCTACGTTACACGCCAAGAGTGAAGCGTTTGCCGATATCGTCAAAATTGGCCGCACGCATTTGCAAGATGCAACGCCCTTGACGTTGGGCCAAGAAATCTCCGGCTGGGTTGCGCAACTGGCGCACGGCGAAAAGCACATTCGCGCTGCAATGCCGCATTTGTATGAATTGGCCCTGGGCGGCACCGCTGTTGGCACGGGACTGAACGCGCCCAGGGACTATGCAGAAGGTGTTGCTACGGAGCTTGAAAAACTGACGGGTTATCCGTTTGTGACATCGCCCAACAAATTTGAATCGTTGGCCAGTTGCGATGCACTGGTGCACGCGCACGGCGCACTCAAAACGCTGGCAGCCAGCTTGATGAAGATTGCCAACGATGTGCGCTGGTTGGCCAGCGGCCCACGCAGCGGCCTGGGCGAAATCAGCATTCCGGAAAACGAACCTGGCTCATCGATCATGCCGGGCAAGGTCAACCCCACGCAGTCCGAAGCCGTCACCATGCTGTGCGCGCAAGTCTTTGGCAATGATGTGGCCATCAACTTTGGTGGTGCATCGGGCAACTTTGAGTTGAATGTGTTTCGCCCCATGATTGCGCACAACTTCTTGCAAAGCGTGCGTTTGCTGGCCGATGGCATGGTGAGCTTTAACGACCACTGCGCTGTGGGGATCGAGCCCAACCGCGCACGCATTGATGAACTGGTCGGCCGCTCGCTGATGCTGGTCACCGCGCTGAACCCCCACATTGGCTACGACAAGGCAGCCTTTATCGCCAAAAAAGCGCACCAAGAAGGCAGCAGCTTGCGCGATGCTGCCATTGCCAGCGGCCATGTGACGGGCGAGCAGTTTGATGCGTGGGTGGTGGCCGGGCAGATGGTGGGCAATTTATAAGCAGATGGCAGCAGTGGGCACCGTATTTATGGTGCTTGGTAGATGATTTGCCCCTCTTTGAGTGTCTGGATGACACGAATATCCTTGATCGCCATGGGATCAACGGTAAGCGGGTTGTTATCCAAAATCACCATATCGGCCAATTTTCCAACCTCTAGCGAGCCCTTCGTGGCGTGCTCACCATACTGCTCGGCAGCCCACAATGTCATGGCTTTGAGGCCCTCCAGCGCGGTAATGCGCTGGTCCGGGCCAATGGGCGCGCCACCTCGCGAAATCCGATTGACAGCGGACCACAGCATAAACATCTGGTCCAGCGGCGCAACCACCGCGTCCGTGTGGTTGGTTGGGCGCAAGCCCGCATCAATCGCATCGCGCATGGGACTGATGTACATGGCCTGCGCCTCGCCACGGTTTTTAATGTGGGCTTGGGCAAAGTAATAGGTGTGCAGTGTGTAGAAGGAAGGGCGAATTTTGTACTTTACAAACTGCCCGATCTGGTCTTTGCGCGCGAATTGCGCGTGGATGGCAGTCACATGGCGCTGCTTGCCGAGGTCGGGGGCCGCAGCAAATTCATGCGCTGTGAGCAGGGAATCAATCGCTGCATCGCCATTGACGTGAAAGAGCACCGGCACATCCAAGTCATACACTTGCTTGAGGGCTTGGTTGATCACCGCCTGCGAAGCAATCAACTGTCCCTTCCAATCCTTTTCACCGCCCGGCCCGCCTGTGAGGTAAGGGGTAGTAAACGCGGCGGTTCGGCCTTGCGGTGAGCCGTCGATGGTGATTTTGACCCCGCCAATTTTCACCCGCTGCTGGTACTGCCCCCAGCTTGCAACCGGAAACTGGGTGAGGGTATTTTGCAGATCGGTAATGAACGGGTAGGCAACCACATCAATGCTGTTGGCCCCGGCAGCGGCTGCGCGGTAAATGGTTTGCAACGAGCTCAGGTGCGTCGCTCCCTCTTGCGCCGTGGTGATGCCCGCTTGGGCGTACATCTGGTGTGCGGCCTTGGTGCCGTCAATCTCTTGCTGCGGTGTCAGCGGCGCGGCTTTTTCAAATACGGGCAAGAAAGCCGTTTCCATAATCAAGCCATAAGGCTCATTCGTCCCAGGCTTGCGCACGATGACGCCGCCATCGGGGGTTTTGGTGTCAGCACCAATGCCGTAGAACTTTTGTGCCAAGGTGTTGAGCACCGTGCCGTGCATCGAGACGTGATCCACGCGCACCGGGTGGTTCGGGAAAGCGCGATCGAGATCGTCCCGATTGAGCAAACGCCCCTCGGGCATCACGCTATCGTCATAGCCGTAGCCCATGATCATTTCGCCAGGGGCAATCTTGCGCTCTATAGCGAACTGTTTTAGTGCCGCAATGATGCTGGGGACATCTTGACCTGGCCCTGCCGGTGGGGCGTACAACTTAGCCTGATTGGCCACCGAAAGCGCATTGATGTAATGGCTGTGGGCATCAATAAAGCTGGGCATCAGCGTTTTTCCGCCAAGATTGACCACCTGGGTATGGGCCCCTTTGTGGTTTTTTTCGATGTCTGATTGCGGGCCGATTGCCAGAATTTTCCCATCCCGAATGGCCAGTGCCTGGGCGCTAGGCTGTGCGTCGTTGAGGGTAACGATATCGCCGCCCAGATAAATCATTTGCGCAGCGCCTGAAGGTAAGGCCGACGCTACCGAAAATGGCGCTTGCTGCTGCTGCGCCACCGTATTGCATCCAGCCAGTGCGGCAGCGGCCAAACCACCGATCAGCACGCGGGGAATCATCAATCTCATGGGTGTCTCCTGTTTTTAATATGGTCCAAGCAATCTGCCAGCCAGCCAGGGTATACCAAAGCAGACACCCATAAAGCCAAACATCCCAAGCCAGATTGCCCAGCCTTGGGGTGTTCCCACAAAAAAACCGCTGCGACTTGCGTCCAGCGGTTTTTTGTTGGCCTTGAAGATCAGGCGCGCTTGCGAAAATTGAGCAAGCTACGCAGCGTCAGCAACGCACACAGCCAGTGCAGCACCATGAGTACCAGCACTTGCGCCATCAAAAGCAGCGATGCTGACTTCACCCACCACTGCGGCAAAACGCCATAGTTAAGCAGGATCGCCGTCACCAAGCCGCCCAGAACAAAAATAAGCAGAGCACCTTGCCCCCATGCTTCCTGGGTTTCCGCATGTTTTCGTTTGGAAAGCATGAGCAGGCCTAGGCAAGCTGCTATGGAAATCCAAGTTTGCCATTGCGCAAGCTGCGCCAAATGGATGCGCAACTCGTGCCAATAGGGCACCGTGACAATCAGAACGGGGGCGGACAAGGTGCTCAAGCTGGCCGTCAAAAACCAGATGCTGGCCAAAGCCAGTGGCACTTTGATGGAAGCCTTGCCTTCAGCCATCCTGAACGCTGCTTTTAGACGTACTTGACCGCGACGATTTCCAGACGGCGCTCACCACCGGGGGCAAACACCACAGCGGTGTCGCCCTCTTCCTTGCCAATCAAGGCACGGGCAATCGGGCTGGAAATATTGACCAAACCCAGCTTGATATCGGCTTCGTCTTCGCCCACGATCTGGTAGGTGACAGCAGCGCCAGTGTCTTCATCTTCCAGCTCCACCGTCGCGCCAAATACCACGCGACCACCGGCATCTACGTCCGTGGGATCGATGATCTGGGCTGCAGACAGCTTGCTTTCGACTTCTTGAATACGGCCTTCGATAAAACCTTGACGGTCTTTGGCGGCTTCGTATTCGGCGTTTTCGCTCAAGTCACCTTGGGCGCGCGCTTCAGCAATCGCCTGGATGATGGCGGGGCGCTCGACGGTCTTGAGGTTGTGCAGCTCGGCCTTGAGTTTTTCCGAGCCACGCTTGGTAATTGGGATGGTTGCCATGATTGTTTCTCCACATACGGCTGGGCGTACACGCGCACTTTGCGCAGTTGCGCCACAGGGGCATGTCCAGAGTGCCACAACAACGTGGCTGTTTGGGACGCCCCAAAAGCAAACCGCCGCGCAGTGTGCCGCGCGGCGGTTTTCCTAGGTTTAGGGTGGATTATGCCGCTTTTAAGGCGGCATTCCTTGCGTAAAACCCGATGGTTTGGCTTAACTTGCCAGCATTGCGTGCAACTCTTGCACGGAATACACATCAAGGTTATTGCGCATGGCCTTCATACCTTCCACGGCCGCTTCCGCGCCGAAGATGGTGGTGAAGGTGGTCACACGTGCCAGCAAAGCGCTGGTACGGATCTGGCGCGAGTCGGCAATCGCGTTGCGGCGCTCTTCCACGGTGTTGATGACCAGGGCGATGTCGCCGTTCTTGATCATGTCCACGATGTGGGGGCGGCCTTCGGTGACCTTGTTGACGGTTTGCGCTTGCAGGCCGGCTTCGGTCAACGCAGCCGCCGTGCCGCGCGTGGCGCAGAGGGTGTAACCCATGGCGGCCAATTCCTTGGCCACGGCCACGGCGCGCGCCTTGTCGTTGTTCTTCACGGACAGGAAAACCTTGCCCGACTCGGGCAGGTTCACACCTGCGCCCATCTGGCTCTTGACAAACGCTTCGCCAAAGGTTTTGCCCACGCCCATGACTTCACCGGTGGACTTCATCTCTGGGCCGAGGATAGTGTCCACACCGGGGAACTTCACGAACGGGAACACGGCTTCCTTGACGCTGAAGTAAGGCGGTGTCACTTCCTTGGTCACACCTTGCGACGCCAGCGATTGCCCGGCCATGCAGCGCGCTGCCACCTTGGCCAGTTGCACGCCGGTGGCCTTCGAAACAAAAGGCACGGTACGCGAAGCGCGGGGGTTGACTTCCAGCACGTAGATCACGTCCTGACCGTCCACTTCCTTGATGGCGAACTGCACGTTCATCAGGCCCACCACGCTCAGGCCTTCGGCCATGGCAGCGGTCTGGCGCTTGATTTCGGCCACAGTTTCGGCCTTCAGGTAGTAAGGCGGCAGCGAGCAGGCCGAGTCACCAGAGTGCACGCCCGCTTGTTCGATGTGTTCCATCACGCCGCCGATGTAGACCGCGCCGGTGTGGTCGCGCACACAGTCCACATCGCACTCGATGGCGTTGGACAGGAAGTGGTCCAGCAGCACGGGGGAGTCATTGCTCACCTTGACCGCTTCGCGCATGTAGCGTTCCAGATCACGCTGCTCGTGCACGATTTCCATCGCGCGGCCGCCCAGCACGTAGGAAGGGCGCACCACCAGTGGGTAACCCAGCGCCGCTGCTTTTTCCAAAGCTTCAGGCTCGGTACGCGCAGTCGCGTTCGGTGGCTGACGCAGACCCAGCGTATGCAACATTTGCTGGAAGCGCTCACGGTCTTCAGCGGCGTCGATCATGTCAGGCGTCGTGCCGATGATCTTCACGCCTTCTGCTTCCAGACCCAAAGCCAGCTTCAACGGTGTCTGACCGCCGTACTGCACGATCACGCCTTCAGGCTGCTCAATGGCCACGATTTCCAGCACGTCTTCCAGCGTCAACGGCTCGAAGTACAGACGGTCAGAGGTGTCGTAGTCGGTCGAAACCGTTTCGGGGTTGCAGTTGACCATGATGGTTTCGTACCCGTCTTCGCGCATGGCCATGGCGGCGTGCACGCAGCAGTAGTCAAACTCGATACCCTGGCCAATGCGGTTCGGGCCACCGCCCAGCACCATGATCTTTTTCTTGTCGGTAGGCGCTGCTTCGCACTCTTCATCGTACGTGGAATACATGTACGCAGTGTTCGAGGCGAACTCAGCCGCGCAAGTGTCCACGCGCTTGAACACAGGGCGTACCTTCAAGGCCTTGCGCGCTTCACGTACGGCCTTGTCAGTGGTCTTGAGCAGCTTGGCCAAGCGGCGATCCGAGAAGCCCTTTTGCTTCAGGGCGCGCAGCGTGGCTTCGTCCAGCGAGGCCAGTGCATCGGCGCCCTTGGCTTCGGCCACTTGATCCAGCTCCAATTCGATCTTGATGATCTCTTCAATCTGCACCAGGAACCACTTGTCGATCTTGGTGATGTTGTGGACTTCGTCCAGCGTCCAGCCTGCAGCGAATGCATCGCCCACATACCAGATACGGTCAGGACCGGGCTCGCCCAGTTCCTTTTCCAGGATTTCACGGTCCTGGGTTTTTTCGTTCATGCCGTCCACGCCCACTTCCAGACCGCGCAGGGCTTTCTGGAACGATTCCTGGAAAGTGCGGCCCATGGCCATCACTTCACCCACCGACTTCATCTGGGTCGTCAGGCGGTTGTCGGCGGTTGGGAATTTCTCGAACGCAAAACGCGGGATCTTGGTGACCACGTAGTCAATCGAAGGCTCAAACGACGCAGGGGTTGTGCCGCCCGTGATGTCGTTCTTGAGTTCGTCCAGCGTAAAGCCCACAGCCAGCTTGGCTGCGATCTTGGCGATCGGAAAGCCGGTGGCCTTGGAAGCCAGCGCCGACGAGCGCGACACGCGCGGGTTCATCTCAATGACGATCATGCGACCGTCTACGGGGTTCACCGAGAACTGCACGTTGGAGCCGCCGGTGTCCACACCAATTTCACGCAGCACTGCCAGCGAGGCATTGCGCATGATCTGGTATTCCTTGTCGGTCAACGTCTGGGCCGGGGCCACGGTGATGGAGTCACCTGTGTGCACACCCATGGGGTCCAGATTCTCAATGGAGCAGACGATGATGCAGTTGTCCGCGGTGTCGCGCACCACTTCCATCTCGTACTCTTTCCAGCCCAGCAGCGATTCTTCGATCAAGAGTTCGTTGGTAGGCGAAGCTTCCAGACCGCGCTTGCAGATCGTTTCGAACTCTTCCGAGTTGTAGGCAATACCACCGCCCGTGCCGCCCAGCGTGAAGCTGGGGCGAATGACAGTGGGGAAGCCCATTTCCTTTTGCACAGCCCAGGCTTCGTCCATCGTGTGAGCGATGCCGGAGCGGGCAGAACCCAGACCAATCTTGGTCATGGCGTCCTTGAACTTCAGGCGGTCTTCGGCCTTGTCAATGGCTTCAGGCTTGGCGCCAATCAGCTCCACGTTGTACTTGTCCAGCACGCCATGCTTCCACAGGTCCAGCGCGCAGTTCAGCGCGGTCTGGCCACCCATGGTGGGCAAGATCGCATCAGGGCGCTCCTTGGCAATGATCTTTTCGACCGTTTGCCAGGTGATGGGCTCGATGTAGGTGACGTCGGCCGTGGCCGGGTCGGTCATGATCGTCGCGGGGTTGCTGTTGATCAAAATGACTTTGAAGCCCTCTTCGCGCAGGGCCTTGCAGGCTTGCACGCCGGAGTAGTCAAACTCACAGGCCTGGCCAATCACGATGGGGCCGGCGCCAATGATCAGGATGCTTTTGAGGTCGATGCGCTTTGGCATTATTTCTTCTCCATCAGCGCGGTGAAGCGGTCAAACAGGTAGGCAATATCATGGGGGCCGGGCGAAGCCTCGGGGTGGCCCTGGAAGCAGAAGGCGGGCACATCGGTGCGCTCCACCCCTTGCAGCGTGCCGTCAAACAGGCTGACGTGCGTGGCGCGCAAGTTGGCGGGCAAGGTGTCCATTTCGACCGCAAAACCGTGGTTCTGACTGGTGATGCTGACGCGGCCGGTGTCCAAGTCCTTCACAGGGTGGTTGGCACCGTGGTGGCTGTTTTGCATCTTGAAGGTCTTGGCACCCGAGGCCAGCGCCATGATCTGGTGGCCCAGGCAAATACCAAACAACGGCACCTTGGCAGCCATGATGGCTTGCGCAGCGGCAATCGCGTAGTCGCAAGGCGCTGGGTCACCAGGGCCGTTGGACAGGAACACGCCATCGGGGTTCATGGCCAGCACGTCCTTGGCGGGCGTCTGGGCAGGCACCACGGTGAGCTTGCAACCGCGTTCGGCCAGCATGCGCAGGATGTTGCTCTTGACACCGTAGTCATAGGCCACCACGTGGAACTTGGGGGCTGTTTGCTGGCCATAGCCTTCGCCCAGCTTCCACTCAGTTTCAGTCCACTCGTAAGACTTGGCCGTGGTCACTTCCTTGGCCAGGTCCAAGCCTTTCATCGCAGGTGCCGCTTTGGCAGCAGCCAGTGCTTCGTCAATGCGTGCTTGTGTCACTTCTTCGCCCGCAGCCAGCCCGACGATGGCACCGTTTTGCGCACCTTGGTCGCGCAGCAAACGGGTCAGCTTGCGGGTATCGACGTTGGCAATCGCAACGGTGTTGTTACGCACCAGGTATTGCGACAGGGTTTCGCTCTTGCGGAAGTTGCTGGCTAGCAAAGGCAGGTTTTTGATGATCAGGCCAGCAGCAAAAACTTTGTCCGCCTCAATATCTTCGACATTGACACCGTAGTTGCCAATGTGAGGATAAGTGAGCGTGACGATCTGCTGGCAATAGCTGGGATCCGTGAGGATTTCTTGATAGCCCGTCATCGCAGTGTTGAACACCACTTCACCGACGGTAGTGCCTTGCGCACCAATCGAATTGCCAACAAAGACCGTGCCGTCTGCGAGCGCCAAGATGGCGGATGGGAAGCTTCCCTGAAGAGACAAAAGCACTGGATTCTCCGGTTTTAAGTACGGTTACGCCCAGCGCAGCCGGGACGTAGCGTCACACGGCAAAAATGCTTGTCTGCAGAGGTGGCGAGGAAGCGTTCGCTAGGCGTAAGGAAATAATGCTGAAAAGCCTCCCATTATATCCACCTTGAAAGCAAGCCCTTCTCAATCCCCCTGTGAGCAACTACTTCACTTCAGTGCCGAAAGCGCACTCGCGTGCAAACAGATAGCAGCTGCAGCGCCCACATTCAGCGACTCTTCTCCGCCAGGCTGGGCAATCCGAACGTGTTGCGCGGCCAAGGCCTCCACCGCCTCTCCAACGCCCTGGCCCTCATGTCCCATAGCCCAGGCACAAGGCCACGGCAAGCTGGTTTCATGAATCAAATCGCCTCGGTGGGAGCTGGTCACCAACAACGGCAAATTCAGTGCTGATAAGGTTTCAGGCTCTACGCCCTCTACCAAATGCAAAGCGAAATGCGCGCCCATACCGGCACGCAGTACCTTCTGACTCCACAGCGCCGCAGTCCCCTTCATGGCAATGACTTGCTGAAATCCGAAGGCCGAAGCCGAGCGCAAAATTGATCCAACATTGCCCGCATCTTGCACACGATCCAGCACCACAGCTGCCGCGCCGGGCAATAGCTCCACATCAGCCGCCCAAGGCAGGATGTAGCCCATGCGCGCTGGAGACTCCAACCCACTGATATCGGCAAACAAGGCATCGTCTAACACTACGACTTTAGTAGCTACTTGTCCCCATTCCACGGGGGCTTGAGGCCAAAAAGACTTAGAAAACACTGCAATTTTAGGTTGCAGTCCGCGTGTCAGCGCTGCACGGCAAAGGTGATCGCCCTCTAACCAGACATAACCCAATTTGCGGTACATCCCGCTTTCTCGCGAAAGTCGACGAAGTTCTTTAACAAACGCGTTATCGCGCGAGCTGATTTCTGTGATGTTCATGCCGTAGCGGCTGCAGCCTTTTGGGCTGCAAATCTGTGAATAACATGGGTCACCGGCGCAAAAGTGCGGCGGTGTTCGGGCGTCGCGCCCAATGTGTTGAGTGCTTGCAGGTGCGCAGCCGTGCCATAACCTTTGTGCGCTGCAAAACCGTAATCAGGATAAGCACGATCAAATGCTTCGCACCAGCGGTCGCGATGGACTTTGGCCAAGATGGAGGCAGCGGAAATGGCTTGCACCTTGGCATCGCCTTTGACAATGGCTTCTGCATGCATTTCAAGCAAGGGAATGCGGTTGCCATCGACCTGAACCAAAGCAGGTTTAAGGCGCAGACCATTCACGGCACGCTGCATCGCCAACATCGTTGCTTGCAAGATGTTCAACCGATCGATTTCTTCGACGGAAGCCTCGGCTATCGAGAAGCACAAAGCCTTGGCACGGATCTCGTCAAACAACTTTTCGCGGCGCAGAGCTGTCAGCTTTTTTGAATCGGCCAAGCCTGCAATCGGATTGAGATCATCCAAGATGACGGCAGCAGCTACCACCGGGCCTGCGAGCGGGCCACGCCCTGCTTCATCAACCCCAGCAATCAAACCTGGTGCATGCCATTGCAGGCAAACTTGCTCAGGCTCAACGAGAGAGGACTTTTTGGATGGCATGGGCTGACAAGGAGGGAGTGTCTCTACGTAAGCTGTCGTGCAGCTCAGCAAAACGTTGTTCGATCACACGCACTTTGGCGCGTGCGTGTTCACTGTGATCCAGCCACTGCGCCACGGCATCAGCCAGCGCGCGTGGCGAGGCTTGATCTTGCAGCAGTTCTGGCACTACAAAGTCCGAACACAAAATATTGGGCAAGCCGACCCATGGCTGCAATTGCTTGCGCTGCATGAGGCGGTAGCTAAAAGGGTGCATGTTGTACGAGACCACCATGGGGCGCTTGAACAAAGCGGCCTCCAAGGTGGCCGTACCGCTGGCAATCAAGGTGCAATCGCATGCAGCCAGCACATCGTGCGACTGTCCGGGAACAATTTGAAGCCAATCCGCTACGCCCAGCTCATGCGACAGAGCCATCAGCTTGTCGTGCAAGGCCGGCACCGCAGGCAGTACGACTTGCAGATCAGGAAATTCTTGCTTGAGCAGCGCCGCTGCTTGCATAAAAGGTTTGGCAATGTATTGCACTTCTGCACGGCGGCTGCCTGGCAACAGTGCAAGTACAGGACGCTCTTGGGAGAGACCCAAACGCGCACGCGCAGCTGCGCGGTCTGGCTCCATCGGAATGACTTGCGCCAAGGGGTGGCCGACATAAGTCGCAGCAATATCGTGCTGGGCAAGCAAATCTGGCTCAAACGGAAACAGGCACAGCACATGATCGGCCGCCGCACGAATTTTGTTTACTCGCTCAGGCCGCCAAGCCCAAATGGACGGACACACAAAGTGCACGGTCTTGATACCTGCGGCACGCAGGTCACGCTCCAACCCCAAATTGAAGTCCGGCGCATCAACACCGACAAACACGTCGGGAGGCGTTTGCAGTAGTTTGTTGCGCAACTGTTTGCGGATGGAAACGATGTCCCACAAACGCATGAGCACTTCCAAGCTGTAGCCGTGCACGGCCAAGCGCTCGCTAGGCCACAAAGCATCAAAACCTCGTTGCGCCATATGCAAGCCACCAATCCCTGAGCTACGCAGCTCAGGCCACTGATGTTGCAGCCCATCCAAAAGCAAACCGGCGAGTAAGTCTCCTGACGTCTCGCCGGCCACCATGGCAACGCGGGGTTGCTGAATCTCTAAAGAAGACATGGATTTATCGAGCAATACCCCGAGTAGAAGAAGCTAGAAAAGATTGCATCAGTGCGATATCTTGTTGAGCCTGCGGAATCTCGCTGGACAATGCGCCTATCGCTTGCAGAGCAGCTTCCAGAGTCAGGCCTTGGCGGTACAACAACCGATGCATTTGCTTGACCGCTTTCAGTCGCTCTGGAGTAAAACCACGGCGACGCAAACCTTCAAGATTAAAACCACGCACAGCCAACGGATTGCCTTCAATCATCATGAAAGGCGGGACATCTTGCGCGACGCGGCTGGCAAAACCAGCCATAGCATGCGCGCCAATTTTGACAAACTGGTGCACACCGGTCAGACCACCCAAGATGACCCAGTCACCCAGACGTACGTGCCCTGCCAAAGTGGCGTTATTGGCCAAAATGGTGTGATTACCCACCGCACAGTCATGCGCAATGTGCACATAGGCCATGACCCAGTTGTCATTGCCTACACAAGTCATGCCTTCATCTTGGCTGGTGCCAGTATTGAAAGTGCAAAACTCGCGAATCGTGTTGCGATCCCCAATCACCAATTGCGTAGGCTCACCCGCATACTTTTTGTCCTGCGGTTGTGCTCCCAAAGAGGCGAACTGGAAGATGTAGTTATCCATGCCAATCGTCGTGCGTCCTTCAATCACACAATGCGGGCCAACTTGTGTGCCCGCGCCAATCGTTACATGCTCGCCAATGATGCTGTAGGCCCCAACAGACACAGAAGGGTGCACTTGTGCACCCTCGTGAATGATGGCCGTTGGGTGAATTTTCCCGCTCATTACGCCTGCTTATCTGGACCCACGTAACGCATGGTGCACATCAGCTCAGCTTCACAAGCGACTTCGTCACCCACGCGTGCCACACCCTTGAACTTCCAGATACCACCACGTACACGGTCGATTGAAGCCTCCAAGATCAGCTGATCGCCAGGCTCTACAGGACGCTTAAAACGTGCGGAATCAATACCTACGAAGTAGTAGATATTGTTTTCATCGGGCACCTGCCCCATCGCATCAAATGCCAGCAAACCTGCAGCCTGGGCCAGCGCTTCCAGCATCAGCACTCCGGGCATGACAGGACGACCGGGGAAGTGACCTTGAAAAAATGGCTCGTTAAAAGTAACGTTTTTAACGGCACGAATGAGCTTGTTGCTCTCAAGTTCAATGACACGATCTACCAGCAAGAAGGGGTAGCGATGTGGCAGTTGCTTGAGAATTGCGTGAATATCCATTATGAATTTCCGTTGTTGCTGTGGTGCGCTTCCAGCGCCTTCTCCAGCTTTTTGATGCGCTCTCGGAGCGTATGCAATTGCTTTAAAGATGCAGCATTTTTTTCCCATTGCTCATTGGTCTGCAATGGAAAAATCCCAGTGTACAAGCCGGGCTGATGGATAGAACGCGTCACCATAGAGGTGGGCGATATGCTGGTTCCATCAGCAATGCTCAAGTGTCCCAAAATATTGGCCGCTCCTCCAATAGAGCAGCTACGACCAATGTGGGCGCTACCTGCAATGCCTGCGTTACCAGCAATTACAGAATGAGCCCCAACATGCACGTTATGTGCGATTTGGACAAGATTATCGATCTTCACGCCATCTTCAATGATCGTGTCGTCCAGTGCCCCCCTGTCAATACAGGTGTTAGCACCAATTTCAACATCATTTCCAATACGTACCCGACCCAGTTGCTCGATTTTGACCCAAGCATCGTTTTCATTCGCGAAACCAAAACCATCGGCCCCAATGACAACTCCAGGGTGTAATAAACAACGCTCACCAATCTCACATTCATCTGCAATGGTAATGCGCGAGGTGAGCACTGTACCTGAGCCAATTTTGACTCCAGCGCCGATGACACATTGAGGCCCAACATAAGCGCTAGATGCTATTTCGGCGCTGGAGTCAATCACTGCAGAAGGATGAATTCCAGACGATGGACCGCCTTGCTGCTTCGATTTCCAAAACTGCGTCAACTTTGCAAAGTACACATAGGGGTTGGAAACAATGATGCAAGGACCACGAAGCTGGGCGGCTTCCCGCAGCGCCGGTGCTACAACGACACAGGCCGCCTTGGAGGCGGCCATCTGAGATACATATCGAGGGTTGCTGAGAAAACTGATTGACCGAAAGTCTGCCGTTTCCAATGGAGATATCCGAGAAATTTCAGTTTCCCGACATCCTCCAACTAACTCCCCCCCTAAGACCTCAAGAATTTGTCCAATTTGAACAATCACTCAAATGCCTTGGTATTTATTTGCCAGACCCATTCAAAGCTTTGATAACTTTGTCTGTGATGTCATGTTTAGGATTAACGTAAACAGCTTCTTGCAAAATTACATCGTACTTCTCAGTCTCTGCAACTTGTTGCACTACTTTGTTCGCATTTTCCAAAACACGAGCTAACTCTTCGTTCTTACGAACGTTCAAATCTTCTTGAAACTCTCTGCTTTTGCGCTGGAAATCACGATCTTGATCTACCAAATCACGCTGCTTCGCAATACGTTGGCTTTCAGAAAGTGTTGGAGCATCTCGCTCAAAAGCATCAGAGGCACTTTTCAGGGATTTGCCAATAGCCATTAAATCGCGTTCTCTTTTTGAGAACTCTTGCTCCAATTTTCCTTGTGCAGCTTTTGCAGAGTTCGCTTCACGAAAGATTCGATCTGTATTTACAAAGCCTGCTTTGAACTCTTGCGCATACGCAGTAAGAGTCAGGCTACCCAGCAACGCAGAAACTGCCAGTGTACGAAACATGTTTTTCATCAGAATGACGTTCCAATTTGAAATTGAAGCTTTTGCAACTCATCACCAGCCTTCTTACGAATGGGGTTAGCCCACGCAAGACGTAGTGGCCCTAAAGGAGAAATCCAACTTAAGCCTATACCTGCCGAAGCACGCATTTCGTTGGCTCTAACTGGGTCATTCTCCCCAAATACATTACCGACATCAACAAAAGTGAACCAGCGTAGTGTCTTATCGTTGCCAGCGCCTGGGAAAGGAGCAATTAACTCAAAGTTAACTACGGCTTTTTTCGTTCCGCCCAAGTAAGAATAGCTACCTGGGGCATATTCTTGCTCAACACCATTTAAACCAATGTAACGGTTCGAACGAGGACCTAGGCTTCCTTGTTCGAATCCACGCACAGAGCCCAAACCTCCAGCATAGAAGTTCTTGAAGATAGGATAATCCTTACCGCCCAAGCCTTGTCCCCAACCCAGTTCGGCATTCATCGCAAAAGTGATCGCTTTGGTAACTGGCAGATACTGCTGAAACTGATAATTGGCCTGGACATATTTCATATCACCAGCCGCAGACCACTCTGCATTAAAGCGCTGATAACGGCCAGAATTAGGTGCAAGCGCACTATCTCGAGAATCACGCCCCCAACCTAGAGTAAAGGGAATCCCAGTATTACTCTTGTCCGTATAAGGCTTGTACTGAGCTGGCATATAAACGCCGCTATCAATAGTTGTTTGCTCAACTCCCAGGCCGAAATAGACTGTGTCAACTTCGCTAAATGGTACTCCAAAACGTACCGAAGCACCCTTGGATACGATTTTATATAAATCTTCTGCGTTTACTAGATTGTCATCTACATAAATATCGCCAGAATATGGCCGCGAGGTTCGGTAGTGAGCATCCAGCGTCCGTGAAATGCCATCCTGCGTAAAATATGGATCTGTTGTGTTAACAACAATAGTTCTATTGAACTTACTGGTATTAACATCTAAACCCAAATAGTTTCCAGAACCGAAAGCATTTTCCTGCTTAATACCAAAACTAAGAGACACCTTCTCTGCACTGGAAAAACCAGCACCCAAGGTTATAGCACCTGTTGGTTTCTCTTTAACGTTAACGATTAAATCAATCTGATCCGGCGAACCTGGAACTTCTTGCGTATCTACATCTACCTCAGTAAAGAAGCCCAAGCGGTCTACTCGATCTCTCGAGAGCTTAATTTTATCTCCATCATACCAAGACGACTCGAACTGTCGAAATTCTCGTCGAATTACTTCATCTCGCGTGCGATCATTGCCAGCCACTTGAATTCTTCGCACATAAGCTCTACGAGATGTTTCGGATTGAATGGTGAAATCCACACGATTATTGACACGATCAATCTCAGGAATGACTTCAACTTTAGCAAATGCAAAGCCAAATTTGCTAAAGTGATCGGAGAAAGCCTTCGTTGTCTCTGCTACCAAGTCGGCGTTATAAGGCTGTCCAGGACGGATTTTTACCAAGGATTTAAATTCTTCTTCGCGATTTAAATAATTACCTTGCAACTCGACACCGGCAACAACAAATCTTTCCCCCTCATGAATATTCACAACCAGCGAAATTTTTTGTTTATCAGGAGAAATTGCAACTTGTGTAGAGTCAATCCTGAAATCTAAATAACCGCGCTGCAGATAATAAGAACGCAATGATTCCAAATCAGCATTGAGCTTACTGCGAGCATAACGATCTGACTTGGTATACCAACTCAGCCACCCACCTGTATCCTGATCGAATTGCTTTTTCAGTGTAGATTCGCTAAAGGCTTTATTACCGACAATCCGAATATCGTTAATTTTCGCAGCATCGCCTTCAGTGACTGAAAACGTTAAATTGACGCGATTGCGCTCTATTGGAGTGACAGTGGTCACCACTTCAGCGCCATACAAGCTTCGATTGATATATTGACGCTTGAGCTCCTGCTCAGCGCGATCAGCCAGTGCCTTGTCAAAAGGCCTTCCTTCAGCTAGACCGACATCGCGCATTGCTTTTTGTAAGGCCGTCTTGTCAAATTCTTTAGTGCCAACGAAATCTACATCTGCAATGGTTGGACGCTCTTCAACCACAACAACAAGCACGTTGCCATTGGCTTCCAAGCGCACATCCTTGAAAAGACCCAAAGCGAACAATGAGCGAATTGCAGCAGCACCCTTATCGTCGTTGTAGTCATCTCCAACCCGCAAAGGCATAGAGGCAAACACAGTACCTGCTTCAACACGCTGCAAGCCCTCTACACGAATATCCTGCACTTTAAAAGGCTCTAAAGCCCAGGCAGCGTGAGCCACGCAAAGCATGGCGGCCACAGCAGTTGCAGTACGAGCGCCAAATCGATTAAACGGGAATTTCATGAGTCAAGCTGATGCCTGCACTAAGGTGCGGCTGTGAGTTAGCCCCAGATGCGGCTGATATCGTTAAAAAAAGCAATGGACATCATTACAAGCAATACACAGATGCCCAGTCGCTGCAGACGTTCCATCCACGCCTCATTCACGGGATGTCCTGTGACACCTTCCCAAAGATAATACATCAGGTGCCCGCCATCCAACATAGGAAGCGGAAGCAGATTTAGCACTCCCAAGCTTACGCTAATCAAGGCCAAAAACAATAAGTATTGCAGCCACCCCATGCTAGCCGACTTCCCAGCATAGTCAGCAATAGTCAATGGGCCGCTAAGGTTCTTCAAAGACACATCCCCGATGATCATTTGCCCGATCATCTGAAGACTCATCGCTGAAATCTCCCAAGTTTTAGTCAATCCTGCGCCTACACCTTCAAGCAAGCCTTTACGCACTGTCACCAATTCAGGCAAATCACCTATGTAGGCACCAACCCGACCGACTTGACCTTCTCTAGTGTCTTCCATACGCGGAGTAAGAGACAGCCTCAAGGGGTGCCCCATACGTTCGATGCGCCATAATTGCTCACCTCCAGCGCGGATCAAAGCGCGCAACTGAGCGCCATCTTTTACATGGATTCCGTTCACCTCCAGAACGATATCGCCAGGCTTTAAACCTGACTCATGCGCAGGCATACCAGCCATTACTTCACCTATCACCGGCTTTGTCCAAGGCTGCGTAATGCCAATTTTGGCAAGCATGGATGCATCGACTTCAGAGGCAGAAAAGTTCGAAAGAGGGAGCAATAGCTGGCGCTGCTCGCTTCCGTCTTGGCTAGATACGGTTAAGGTGACGTCTCTTTTTTGCAATACGGCTTGCGTCAAGCTCCAGCGCATTGTTTCAAAAGAAACTACGGGCCGGGGTGCATCTGGTTGCAGCTGGATCTCATGCACCCACTCGCCACCTTCGATACCCGCTTGCGCTGCCAGTGAGTGACTAGAAGGAGCTGACAAAATGGCTTTAGGCTCTTGCAATCCAATCCAGTTGACCACGCTATATAAAAAAACAGCCAGCAATAAATTAGCCAAAGGACCTGCGATCACAATCGCAGCTCTTTTGCGCAGCGGTTGTTGATTAAACGCTCTGTGCAGCTCTTCCGATGGAACGTCGCTTTCTCGCTCATCGAGCATGCGTACATACCCTCCGATAGGCAGCGCAGCAATGACAAACTCTGTTTCCGAATTTCGCCCTTTCCAGCGAAGTAACGGCTTTCCTATCCCAATGGAAAAGCGCAACACCTTGACGCCGCACGCCACAGCCACTCGATAGTGCCCATATTCATGAATGGCAATCAGAACACCCAAGGCAACGATGAAAGCGATCACAGTCAGCATCAAGCCTCATCCTTTCGCAGGTAGCGCCCACGGATTACACGGAAAATTTTTCAAGGTGCGCACCAGCTATGCTTCGCGCTTCATCATCTAAGGCTAATAGCTCTTCCAAAGAATTAGGCTTCGTCGGTACCAAAGCCTCCAGCGTCGCCAAATTGACGGCATGAATGCGATCAAACCTTAACTGCCCCATCAAGAAAGCAGCAACTGCAACTTCATTCGCAGCATTCAAGACTGCGGTAGTCCCTTCTGGCGCATTTAAGGCCTGCCACGATAAATGAAGCCCCGGAAAGCGGCACGCATCCGCCTCTTCGAAAGTAAGACCTGCCAACGTAGTGAAATCCAAGGGAGCCACTCCGCTTTCTATACGTTCAGGCCACGCCATTCCACAGGCAATGGGCACGCGCATATCTGGCGTTCCTAGCTGAGCAAGAATCGACGCATCCTTAAACTGCACCATAGAATGAATGATTTGCTGAGGATGAATGACTACCTTGATTTTTTCCGGCTTCACATCAAACAACCAGCGCGCTTCAATCACCTCCAAAGCCTTGTTCATCATGGTTGCCGAGTCCACAGAAATTTTTCGACCCATTGAAAAATTCGGGTGATTGCAAGCCTGTGCCGGGGTAATTTCAGACAACGTGGCGGGATCTCTTTGCCGAAATGGCCCTCCTGAAGCAGTTAATAGCAAGCTATCAATGCGTTCATTCCATGTCGCCCGATCTTCGGGGAGGCACTGAAAAATCGCCGAATGCTCACTATCAATAGGTAGCAAGGTACACGCATTGGCTCGCACAGTCTCCATAAACAATGCCCCGCCCACTACCAGCGCTTCCTTGTTCGCTAACAGTAGACGCTTGCCAGCCTTGGCGGCTGCAAGACAAGGCGACAGCCCTGCAGCGCCCACAATTGCCCCCATCACCGCATCGACTTGAGGATGAGAAGCTATATCTTCTAGAGCACCCCGCCCTTTCAGTACTTGGGTTTGCAGGCTATTTGCCTCTAATGCATCTTTCAACAATAACGCATGTGGCTCACTGGCCATAACTGCGTAGCGTGGTTGAAATTCAGCACATTGCGCGAGCATGAGTTCAACCTGGGTCGCAGCACTCAAAGCAAAAACTTCAAACTGTGTCGCATTGCGACGAATGACGTCCAGCGTATTGGTACCAATAGAGCCCGTAGAGCCCAAAACCGTTAGTCGTTGTTTCATCACTGCACCATTGAAGTCAGCATCATGGCCAAAGGCAAAGTCGGCAGCAATGCATCAATACGATCCAATATTCCGCCGTGTCCTGGCAACAACTGACTGCTATCTTTAGCGCCAGCACTTCTTTTGATCAACGATTCCACCAAGTCACCGATCACACTCATTGCGGCCATGAATAAAGCAGCGATCAAAAGAATCCACCAACCTTGTTGAAAAATTCTGGAATAAAAACTTGGAATTAGCGCGAACTGCAACCAATCCATCCATACCCAAACAAAAGCGACAACGACCACCCCGCAGGCGCCACCCCAAGCGCCTTCCCAGCTTTTTCCCGGACTGATCGCTGGCGCAAGTTTTACTTTGGTAAAGCGCAACCCAAAAGCACGACCTGTAAAGTAGGCAAAAACGTCAGCCACCCAAACCAAAGCCAGAATCGATAAAAGAAAATTAACGCCTATCTGGCGGGCCTGCACCATGGCTAAGCCTGCTGCCCATAAGGCAAATAAACCGCCAAACCATCGCAGCGGCAAAGGAATCTTGCCCCAAGCACCCACTCCAGTTTTTATCAGTAAAGCACTCCCCAGCACCCAAAAAGCGCCGGTCACGGTCCACAGCAACTGGAAGGAATGTGCGAGACCACCCAACTGCCACGTTGCAATTCCAGCCACGAACATCAAACCAGCTGTTGCGATAGAAGCAAGCTGGCTCAATTTATTGAGCCGCCCCCACTCCCATGCACCCGCCGTCATCATGGCAAGCACAATGCAGCTAAAAATTAAAGTATTAGAAGAAAAAAGTGCTGGCAGCAAAACTGCTAGCAACACCAGAGCGGTAATAACACGCTGCTTAAGCATGGGAAAGTACTCCCCTCAAACCGACACCTGACTACCAGATAACGATTTCAATTGTTCAGAAGTTTTACCAAAACGACGCTCGCGCCTTGCGTAGTCGGCCATCGCTTGATCGAGTTCAGTCGAACTGAAATCAGGCCACAAAGCAGGAGTGAAATACAGCTCCGCGTAAGCGGCCTGCCAAAGCAAAAAGTTGCTGATCCGGTATTCACCTCCAGTGCGAATAATCAGGTCAGGATCAGAAACATGGGCCATACCCATTGCTGCATGCAAACTACTTTCCGTAATGGGCTCACCCTTTGCCGCAAGACTGGAAGCAGCTTGAACAATGTCCCAGCGACCACCGTAGTTAAAGCAGATATTGAGTATTAAGTTGCGATTGTTCGCTGTCAGCACTTCAGCTTCGTCAAAACCTGCCTGAACCTTTCCAGACAGGCCCTTTCGCTCACCAACGAAATGCAGGCGAACCCCTTCGGCATGGAGGCTCGGCACTTCACGGGCCAGCACAACCGCCAACAGGTGCATTAGTCCAGAGACTTCCTCTGCAGGCCGATTCCAGTTTTCCGAAGAAAAAGCAAATAAGGTCAACACACGCACGCCACGGAACATGGCATGACTGACGCATTTACGCAATGCATCGACACCCTTTTTATGCCCACCCAATCTCGGCAAGAAACGTTTGCTGGCCCAGCGCCCATTGCCATCCATGACAATGGCAATGTGCCGGGGAATTGCAGTGGATTTGCTCATATCAATACCCCGCTGCCAGCAATCATCACACCGCCAAAATTTCTTGCTCTTTCGAAGCCACCAAGGCGTCGATATCCGCAATGTGCTTATCGGTCAGCTTTTGAATTTCAGCTTCAGAGCGTTTTTGATCGTCTTCAGACACTTCCTTATCCTTGACGAGACGCTTTACTGCTTCATTCGCATCACGGCGCAGATTGCGCACTGCAATCTTGGAAGCTTCGCTTTCATGGCGCGCCAACTTGGTCATCTCTTTGCGACGTTCTTCACTCATAGGAGGCATAGGAACGCGAATCACGTCGCCCATGGACGCCGGATTCAAACCCAAATCGCTTTCGCGAATCGCCTTCTCTACCTTAGCGAACATATTTTTCTCCCAAGGCTGCACGCTTAACGTACGTGAGTCCAGAAGGGATACGTTTGCCACTTGGGACAATGCCACCATGGAGCCGTAATACTCCACCTGGATAACATCCAGCAGTTGGGGACTAGGGCGACCTGTGCGGATGCGCGAAAGGCTATTTTTTAAAGCCTCGATGGATTGACCCATCTTGGTTTCTGCAGTTTTTTTGATCTCAGCAATCGTCATATCTTTTACCTCTGAAAGCAAATGGCCTTCCGTGTTCACACAAGGAAGGCCTTCCATCGCTTAGAACTAATTAGGCGTATACCAGTGTGCCCTCATCGTCACCCATTACAACGCGCAGCAAAGCGCCAGGCTTGACGATAGAGAATACGCGGATAGGCAGCTTTTGATCGCGGCACAGCGCAAAAGCTGTTGCATCCATGATGCCAAGATTACGACCAATAGCCTCATCAAAAGCCAACTTGGTGTAACGGGTTGCTGAAGGGTCCTTCATAGGGTCAGCGGTGTAGACACCGTCCACTTTCGTGGCCTTCAACACTACTTCAGCACCGATTTCAGCACCGCGCAAGGCAGCGGCCGTATCTGTCGTGAAAAAGGGGTTGCCAGTTCCAGCTGCAAAAACAACTACCTTACCCTCTTCAAGGTATTGCAGTGCTTTGGGTCGAACGTAGGGCTCCACTACCTGCTCAATAGCGATAGCAGACATTACACGAGCCGTTAGCCCTTGCTTGTCCATGGCATCAGCCAATGCCAAAGCGTTCATCACTGTGGCCAACATCCCCATGTAGTCGGCAGTTGCTCGATCCATACCAACCGAGCCACCTGCCACCCCACGGAAAATATTGCCCCCACCGATGACCACCGCCACTTGCACACCGATTTTTGAGACTTCCGCGATCTCACCCACCATTCGTTCAATGGTGGCACGGTTGATGCCAAATTGGTCATCCCCCATAAGCGCTTCACCAGACAGCTTGAGCAAAATCCTCTTATGGGCTGGTTGGGGCTGTGTCATGGGATTCTCCGGTGTCAATAAGTAGAAAATGAAAGCAGGGACAAAAACAGGCAGTACGGGTTAAGCGCCCTTAGCAGCTGCCATCTGTGCAGCTACTTCAGCAGCGAAGTCGTCTACCTTCTTCTCAATGCCTTCACCCACTACGTACAACGTGAAACTTTTCACAGTTGTATTAGCAGCCTTGAGCATTTGCGCCACAGTTTGCTTGCCATCAGCGGCTTTCACAAACACTTGGTCAGCCAGAGAAACTTCCTTCAGATACTTCTGCACGGAGCCTTCCACCATCTTGCCGACGATTTCGGCAGGCTTGCCCGATTCAGCAGCCTTGGCAGAAGCAACAGCACGCTCTTTTTCGATCAACTCTGCAGGAACGTCTGCAGAAGTCAGTGCAACAGGCTTCATAGCCGCGACGTGCATGGCGACATCCTTCGCGGCAGTAGCGTCACCTTCAAATTCAACAACCACACCAATGCGCGAACCGTGCAGGTAAGCAGCCAGGTTCGAACCATTGAAAGCCTTGAAGCGACGGAAAGACATGTTCTCTCCGATCTTACCGATCAGGCCCTTGCGCACGTCTTCCAAAGTGGGGCCGAAACCATCTTGCTCGTAAGCCAAAGCGCTCAGTGCTTCCACGTCGGCAGGATTGTGCTCAGCAATCAGCTTGGCAGCAGCATCAGCCAGCGCCAAGAAGCTATCGTTCTTGGATACGAAGTCGGTTTCGCTGTTCACTTCGACCAAAGCACCATTATTGCCATTGATGAAGGAAGCCACTACGCCTTCAGCCGTCACGCGAGCAGCGGCTTTGCCAGCCTTAGTGCCCAACTTCACGCGCAGCAACTCTTCCGCCTTGGCCAAATCGCCATCAGCCTCTGTCAGAGCCTTCTTGCATTCCATCATGGGCGCGTCGGTCTTCGCGCGCAGTTCAGCCACCAGCTTTGCGGTAATTACAGCCATCTTGATTCTCCGTATTCAGTTCAATTCGTTACAGGATTTCAGCTTAAAAAAAGGGGGCTACCTAGAGCCCCGCTTTTTTATCGCGACACGTCGCGCAGCCAGGTCTTAGGCAGCGGATTCGTCTACTTCGACGAATTCGTCAGAGCCTTCACCTGCAGCAACCTTAGCGACGTCATTCAGACGGGCTTCGCGCCCTTCCAAAATAGCGTCTGCCATTGCACGAACGTACAAAGCAACAGCCTTGGCCGAGTCATCGTTGCCAGGAATCACGTAGTCAATGCCTTCAGGATTGTGGTTGGTGTCCACAACACCGATCAATGGGATGCCCAGCTTCTTTGCTTCGGAAATAGCAATCTTGTGGTAGCCAACGTCAACCACAAAGATAGCGTCAGGCAAGGCAGCCATATCTTGGATACCACCAATGTCTTTTTCCAGCTTTTCCAGTTCGCGAGCGAACATCAGCTGCTCCTTCTTGGACATAGCTTCCAGACCAGCTTCTTGCTGAACCTTCATGTCCTTGAGGCGCTTGATCGAAGTCTTAACGGTCTTGAAGTTGGTCAGCATACCGCCCAACCAGCGCTGGTCCACATAAGGAACGCCAGCGCGCTGAGCTTGCTCGGCCACCAGATCACGGGCTTGGCGCTTGGTACCCACCATCAACACATTGCCACCGTTAGAAGCCAGTTGCTTGGCAAACTTCTGAGCGTCCTGCAGCATGGGCAGGGACTTTTCCAAGTTGATGATGTGAATCTTGTTGCGATGACCAAAGATGAACGGAGCCATCTTGGGGTTCCAGAAACGTGTTTGGTGACCGAAGTGAACACCGGCTTCCAGCATTTCGCGCATAGTAACGGACATAATTTTCTCCAAAAGGTTAGGTCTTAAATACAGCTCGATTTTGCTAGCCAAGGGCTAGCAACACCTTGAGGGAGCTGATTTGCGATTAACTTTGCAGCGCCTTGCCAAGGACTTGACAAGCAGCAAACTGCAAAGCCGAAAGATTTTAGCACAGCTGCGCGCAAGCAAACAGCAAAGCGATATCGGCCCAGCACGTCGTGGAGCACACGGAGTCCATGTGGCATTTGCTGAAGCCTGCATAAATCTTTGCAAACTGGCTGTCAACCGTGCACACAAGCAGGTCAAAATCGTGGGCTCAAGAATTGCGCATTCAAAGCCATGAACATTGCCATCGTGGGAGCCGGGACATCTGGCATCTCCACAGCCTTGGAACTTGCCCGTGACGGGCACCAAGTCACCGTTTACGAACAACACAACGCCACCGCCGAGGATGCAAGCTTTGCTCCTGGAGGCTGGCTTTCGCCTTGCGCACTCCAAACACTTTCCGTACCAGGCGGCGGAATGCCGCTTCAACGACTGCTGCGCAACCCCCACCTGCTTCAAGGCTCCACACTGATTGGTGGGCAAACTTGGCGCTGGTTACGCCAATGGAAGAAACGGGAAAAGCAAGCCTCCAAACAACTCAACCGTCAACTCGCTTGCGATCTGCAAAATTTAGCCGCTTACAGTCAAAGCTTGCGCTGGCAAGACAGTGAGGACGCAGCTATAAGCGCTGAGCTCAAGGCAGGCCATCTCGTCATTTTAAGAACTCCGCAAGATTGCGTTTTCTGGAAAGAACGGCTTGAGAGTCTGCAGCACCAAGGTGTGCCTTGCTCCCTGGTAACTGCTGAGCAATGCCAGCAACTGGAGCCCGGCTTAGGGCAAGAGCTGCCCATCGCAGGGGCGCTCCATTTTCCCAGCGGGGAATCCATTAACCCCAGGCTCTGGACGCAACAGTTGCGCACGCAAGCCCAAGCTCTGGGCGTCAATATTCACCCCGGCGTGCGTGTTGATGCTGTGCAAAACCACCCATTGGGCCTAAAAATCCAAGGCCGCATGTATTTGCACGACAGCATCGTGCTTTGCACAGGTGCCCACCAAGATTTACTGCAACACATTGGCATCCAACTACCGTCCTTGGCAATAGCTGGCTACAGCGTGACAGCCCCGGTGCGAGATGCGCTGCTTGCCCCGCGCTCATCCGTGATGGACTGGGCGCAGCAAACCACGATCAGCCGCATGGGACAACGCGTACGCATTACGGCCGGGGCAGAGCTCAATAGCGCCGCAGACACCCCACAACAACAGCCCACATTGCAGCGTATGTACAACCTGCTCAATGACTGGTTCCCAGGTGGGGTGCAACTTTCCTCGCCCCAACTACAGATTTGGAAAGGCACTCGACTGCTGCTGCCAGACGGATTGCCTGCCGTCGGCCCCAGTCCGCACCCCAACATCTGGCTGAACACGGCACATGGCAGCCATGGCATTGCCTTAGCTGCTGGTTGCGCTCGCGCCTTGGCTGACATGCTTAGCCACAAGGAAACAGCGATCGACATGGGGGCATTCCACCCCCATCGCTTTCAGCACAATTAGCAGCCACGCATTCAATAACTACCGCGCAAAAAAAGAGCAGCTAGCCGTTATCAAACAAAGACTTCAGATACTTTTTCCTTTGAAGCTCTTATTTAACAACGGCTAACTGCTCTCTTATTAAAAGCAAGTTGCGCCTTGGTTAGCGGCGTGATTTACTCTTTTTGCCTACAGGCTTTGCCGTCGGTTTGGATACGGGCGCGCTGGCGCTATCGGTCTTCACCGCACGCCCTCGTCCACGAAAGCCATCCTGTCCTTTAGCAACAACACGCGAAGAGACGCTTGCATCATCTCCCGCCAGGCCTGCGACCTCCTGCTGCTTACCCCTACGTGAGTTTTCGCGGTCGCGATCTCGACGCCCGCTGCGCGGTGGTACCGCATCTACCTCGTCCTGCACAATGCGGAAATCGATCTTGCGAGCATCCAGATCTACACGAGCAACCTGCACTTGCAGGCGTGCCCCAATGCCGTAGCGCACTCCAGAACGCTCACCGCGCAACTCTTGGCGCTGCTCGTCAAACTTGAAGTAATCACCACCCAGCTCGGTGATATGCACCAGGCCCTCGACATACATCGCGTCCAGCGTGACGAAAATGCCGAAATTGGTGACGGATGAGACCGTGCCGGCAAACTCTTCACCCAAGAAGTCGCGCATATATTTGCACTTGAGCCAGGCTTCCACATCGCGACTGGCTTCATCGGCACGGCGCTCATTGGCGCTGCAATGCAAGCCCGCCGCCTCCCATGCCGTCATCTCCGACTGTGCCGCTTTGCTCAATGGTTTGATCTGAGGCTCTGCCACACGCTTGGCCAAGCGCTTGGCCATTTTTTCCTGCGCCTCACCCGGCATAGGCAGTTTGGGCAGTTTGTACTTGGCGTCATTCAAGATGGACTTGATCACGCGGTGCACCAGCAAATCAGGATAGCGACGAATGGGGCTCGTGAAATGCGTATACGCATCAAACGACAAGCCGAAATGCCCACCGTTATCCGGCATATACATGGCCTGCATCATGGTGCGCAGCAGCATGGTGTGAATTTGCTGCGAATCAGGACGGTCCTTGGTGGCAGCCGCAATCGCTGCAAACTCCGCCGTTTTGGGCGAGTCACTGACTGACATCTGAATGCCGGTTGCCTTGAGGTAACCGCGCAGCAGATCAATTTTTTCTGCCGAAGGCTTGTCGTGCACCCGAAACAAGGCCGCGCGACCGTTTTGCTCAATGAAATCTGCCGCGCACACATTGGCAGCCAGCATGCACTCTTCAATCAAACGATGGGCGTCGTTGCGCGTGCGCGGGACGATTTTCTCGATGCGGCCATTGTCATCGCACACGATTTGTGTCTCTACCGTATCAAAATCCACTGCGCCCCGCGCTTGGCGCGCTTGCAGCAAAGACTGGAACGCACCGTGCAGGTTCAGCAGATCAGGCACACGCTCTTTGCGCTGCGTGGCTTCTGCCCCCCGCGTATTGGACAAAATCGCCGCGACTTCGGTGTACGTAAAGCGCGCATGGCTGTGCATGACACCAGGGTAAAACTGGTAAGCATGCACATCGCCAGTGGCCGTCACCAGCATGTCGCAGACCATGCATAGTCGATCCACATCAGGGTTCAGCGAACATAAGCCGTTCGACAACTTCTCCGGCAGCATGGGAATCACGCGGCGCGGGAAGTAGACGCTGGTAGCGCGCTCATAGGCATCGATATCGATGGCATTGCCGTTTTGCACATAGTGGCTTACATCGGCAATCGCCACCAAGACGCGCCAACCCTTGCTGCGCCCCACTTTTGCAGGCTCGCAATACACGGCATCGTCAAAGTCGCGAGCGTCCTCGCCATCGATCGTACACAGCGGCACGTCGCGCAAATCTATACGACCCTTGCGATCCTTGGCCATTACTTTCTCTGGCAGCGCCTTGGCAGCTTGCAAGCACGCATCCGAAAAAATGTGCGGCACACCGTATTTGCGCACGGCAATTTCAATTTCCATACCGGGGTCATCCATTTCCCCCAGCACTTCCACAATGCGCCCTACGGGCTGCCCGAATAAGGCTGGTGCCTCGGTCAACTCCACGACAACCACTTGCCCCGTTTTAGCTTCGGCGATGGCACCTTGAGGCACCAAAACGTCATGTCCGTAGCGCTTATCTTCGGGCGCAACCAACCACACGCCGCTTTCTTGCAACAAACGGCCAATCAGCGTTTTGGTGGAGCGCTCGACAATCTCCACAATATGCCCTTCAGGGCGACCCCGGCGGTCTTGGCGCACAATATGCACTCGCACGCGATCCTTGTGCAGCACGGCGCGCATCTCATTGGCCGGAATGTAAATATCAGGTCCAGCATCGTCACGAATGACAAAGCCATGTCCGTCTCGATGCCCCTGTACAACCCCTTCAAGCTCTTGAAGTGAAGTGCGTGCGTTAGTGCGAGGATCCATTTTTTTGCTATACAATCTAAATCTTTCCTGAAAAGCCCAGGTGGCGGAATTGGTAGACGCACTAGTTTCAGGTACTAGCGGGTAATTCCGTGGAGGTTCGAGTCCTCTCCTGGGCACCAAGTTTAACGACAACTGCTTGCAGTCATCGCAAAACAAAAAGTTCATGAATTACCAAATGAACGGTTTATTTAAAAGTAAACTACTCTTTTAAGCGAAATATGAGATTTACCAATCAACCTTAACAGGTTTTGGTAAGTATCAGCCCAGGTGGCGGAATTGGTAGACGCACTAGTTTCAGGTACTAGCGAGTAACATCGTGGAGGTTCGAGTCCTCTCCTGGGCACCAAAAATTTGAGAAGCTTGCTTAGCAAGCTTCAACCAAAAGTACATTGCGAGTGCTACCACACTCTTTAAATACAATGCTCTTTTGCCCAGGTGGCGGAATTGGTAGACGCACTAGTTTCAGGTACTAGCGGGTAATTCCGTGGAGGTTCGAGTCCTCTCCTGGGCACCAAAATTTGTTCGGCATATTGTTTATGCCACGAAATTAGATTGCTGAGTGCTACCTCGCTCCTTGAAAAAGCAATGTAACTTTGCCCAGGTGGCGGAATTGGTAGACGCACTAGTTTCAGGTACTAGCGAGTAAAATCGTGGAGGTTCGAGTCCTCTCCTGGGCACCAAACACACAAGCCGTTGCAATCAAATGCATCGGCTTTTTTGTCGTTCTGCATTTTTACTTCCTATGCCTCACAACAAAAAAGCCAGCACCTGTAAAAGTACTGGCTTGTTATCAGACTAACCAAGTAGTGTAAAACTACTTGGCACTTCAATCACTTGCGTAGCAAAGGCTTCAATACATTTTGCAAACGACGGGCTTGTGCATCGGTATGGGCAGATGCCAGCACTGTCGCCACATCCTGCACCCATGTCTGCTCTGGCCCAGGCGCATTACGCTGCGTGAGCAACTGCAATTGCAACATACGGCGGGCAGACATGTGCTCCGCAGGTGTCGCGGTATCAGCAGCAATTTCCAATCGCAGCAGCGCTACAGCCACTTCACCCGCAACAGGGCCTGCCACAGCTTGCGACCAAGCATTACGCACTTGCGCAGTCACCTTGGAGCCCAACTCCTGGGTTGAAGGTAAAGCGTGCGCATCACGCTTGCTCCATGCGGCTACCAACTTGTTCACAGCCTCACCGTGCGCTTGCGACGCCAGCTTGCGCAAAGCAAATTGAGCCCCTTCCAGCGCATCACGCTGGACACGAAAAGCCATATCACCCAAACGCGGCCCGCGCTCTGTGCGTTCCGGACGCGCAGGTCGGGCATCTCTCCGTAATGCATTACGTCCATCACGGTCACGCAGGGCACTTATAGGCGCAGAGTCTTTCTTCACCCCAGGGCGGTCATCACCGCGTACTGCGACCACGGGGCGATCCAGTTTCACAGACACTGGTGTCACCTCAGCATCCTCTTCGGGCGGTGTATTTGCTTCAGCAGAGGGCGTTGGCTGAATGCGCACTGCCTGCTCCAGAGCGTCCATAGCAGCACGAATTTGCTGCACATCACCCGAAGCATTAGCGGCTTGCAAAACCTTGGAGGCTTCAACCACAGCACGCTCGTGCGCAGGCAAATCTTCCAGAGAAGGAGCACGGCCCCGCTCTGCGCCTTTGCGGTTGAATGCCTCATCCAAAGGTTTGCGGAAGGCATCCCACAACTTTTGTTCATGCTTGCGATCCAAAGGCACGCCTTGCGCCTCAGCTTGCCAACGCTGCTGCAGCGCCTTTACAGCATCAATGCGCAAAGAAGGAGCGTCTGCGAGAGACTGCGCTTCATCGATCATCGCGTGACGGCGATCAAGGCTAGCTTTTTGCGCTGCCACCAAAGGCGCCTCAGCCAAGGTCATAGCCTGCTTCCAGGCTGATTGCAACTCCGCGTAAACCTTTTCGCCCACATGACCGCTATCACGCCAGCGTTCGGAAAATTGACGCAATGCGCGCGATACGCCCTTTAAATCTTGCGATTCAATGTTGGCTGCCACCCAAGCCTTGACTTCTTCAATCAGCGCTAAACGCGAAGCCTTGTGCTGATTCGACTCAGCACGTACACGCTCCAGCCAAGCTTCCACTTGTTTATAAGCCGTGTTACATGCCTCATCAAACTTTTTCCACAGTGAGTGGTTGGGCACAGCCCCTTGGTCTGCCTGCTTCCATTGCTCACGCAATTGACGCAAAGTTTCTTGAAGCTTGCGACCACCCAATGCTTGGCCATCAGGACGGTTGAGTAGAGACTCCGCCTTGACCACCAATTCTTCGCGCTGGCGATCCACACTTTTGGGCTGCCAGCCTTGCGCATCACCTGCAGCGAGCAATTGCTCATGTACTTGCCGTGCCAGCGCATCATCCAACCAGCGACCTTGCTGCTTGAGTACAGCACGCAATGCGGCAATGGTTTCTGTTTTTTGATCCGCAGTAGCTTCTGCCAAAGCCTTCAGTGCTGGCTGCACGCTCTGCAGTGCAAGCAGCTGTTTTTGCGCGGTATCAGGCTTGGCTGCCTTGACCACCACAGTCTTGATGGGAGCGGCAGCCGCTGCCAGTTCCGAAGGCAAGCCTCGCCCTACTCGAATCTCATCCGCCCATACAGGCACAGGGGGCAATTCTGCGTCCCCGCTCTGAGCCGCAGCTTGAGCCAGCGCCAGCGCTGATTGAAAAGCATCCCATACCACCAACAATTGAGCGCGAGAACTATCGAGTTGCTGGGGGAAGCGCTCATTCACGCTGGCCCAGCTTGTGTCATTTGTAAGTTCTGCAGCTTGCGCTTGCCAATGTGCCACATCGCCACGCAGGCCTTCAATTGAAGCAGCAGCATCACGCCACGGCTTGGTCGATAACACTTCGATACGCTGCGCCAACAAAACTGCAGCTTCGCGTTGCACCTGTACGCGATGTTGCAAGTCTTCGATCCTCTTGACGCGCTCAGTCAGCTGCACTTTCAAGATAGATAGTGGCTCGCGCGATAGGGGGGCACCTGCCCTTGCCGCATCACGCTGCCACGCTACGGCATCTGCCACATTCACCGTGGAGGCAGCCATCAAAGTTTGAGCTTTATTTGCCCATTCCACCCCAATGACTTCTTGGTCTTTCGTACGGCGGATTTCATCCATGCGCTCCCGCACAGCACGGGCTGCACTCTTGTCGCGGATGCTCAACTCTTTAAAGACCTCTTGCAGTTGTTCATTATTCGGCTGGGCAGCCAGCCAATCACGAATGCGCGCAGCACGTTCGCCAGGAGTTGCGGCCGAAAACGCACCGCCAGTCAGAGCATCCAACGGATGTACTTCAGTGTTCTTAGCTGGAGACGGGTTCATTTCAGGTGCGTCGGACATGTTTGCTGCAAAAAATAATGGGGAACATGAAAAAAGTTTGGCCTTGCTGGCAAGCCAGTCAAAGCTGTACTGGTGGAACCAATTGCATAGGCCTGCACGGCTCCGGAAGCCGCTATTTTCGCCGCTAATTGAAAACACCCCAAACCACACAGGAACGAAATGTTGAACATGGCAACAAAGTGCTGATCAAAGCTCTCGAATTTTTTTGAATTTCAAGGCTTGTAAAAGTGGAAATGATCACATTGACGCAATTGAGATAGTTGCTATCCGCAACTCCACTTCGAAAAACAGGCAATTGGCCATCTATGACAATGAGAAAGCGATTTAAAAATCTTATTCATAGTATTTTTTCATTAAAGAATTAGAAATTTTTAGCGCCACAAGTTACAAATTCCTGAGGGATAGACCACCTGCTGGCTCCTCTATATCGCGCCTTCATATCTGTAAATAAAAACAGTTTCGATATTACGTAAAAATCTATTTATTAAAATCTTTAGTATTGACTAGTAATTTAGACAGCTTTTAGAATTACTTAGCCCTAGTCCATAGGGCTTTTTTGACGCTGCCCTACTGGTTTACCCTAAACCCTCTATCTCGACCCTTGGCGCAGGGTATCGATATAGAGTCGACAGCGCCCACCTTAGGTTGATGTTGCATGGATGTCTTCACACGGCTGCCATGCCTGATACCTCGAGAAAGGATCCGCCATGATGAAGCCAAGAAACTGGGTTGCACCGGTACGCACATTTGCGTCCGATGTCACTGAGGGTTTTCTTGAAATTACCCACAACAGTTTTGCCTTGTTAGGCTTGACTGTGGCCTTTGCAGCAATCGCTCTACTCAGCCAGCCCGAATGGCGCTCTAAGGGAGAGGTTCAACTGCGTACTTGGCTCCAGGAACGTCATGTCGCTGTAGTCGGCTTTACCCCGGAACCGGCAGCCATTGAACGCTCGACAGCCACCAACCCCAAAGAACTACCTAAAGAGCAAGCATCCGTTGCCTATTGGATCAGCAAAAAATATCGCGTCGCTCCTGAGCCTATTGCCGCCCTAGTGGCGGAGGCCTACATTCAAGGCGAGCGACAGCGTATGGATCCGACATTGATCCTTGCGGTCATGGCGGTTGAATCGAGCTTTAATCCGTTTGCACAAAGCTCGGTCGGCGCGCAAGGCCTGATGCAAGTCATGACTCGTGTGCATACTGAAAAATACCAAAGCTTTGGCGGCAACCATGCTGCTTTTGACCCGGTCAGCAACATGCGCGTGGGTGCTGCCATCCTGAAGGAGTACATCGACCTCACAGGTTCTGTAGAAGGCGGTCTGAAGTACTACGTAGGTGCTGCCAATCTTGCCAGCGACGGGGGATATGGTGCCAAAGTACTTGCTGAGCACCAACGCTTGCGGCAGATTGCGGGAAAAAATACACCTACCACGACAATTAAGCGCGCTTTGATTGCCAAGCGCCAGATCACACCCACTGCCAATGAGACCGAACGAGAAGCCGTGGCAGCAACAACTGTTAAAGACGAAACTCAAGTCGCTTTGAACTCCAATTTGTAAACAACGTATTTCCACAGCGCAAGCAATTGCTATGGCCTTGTTGCCTTGCAATGCTTGCGCTTCGTTGTTTCTGGGGCCTGCGCGCTGGGCTACACTTGCAGGGTACGCAACTGGCGATAGGTGCTCCGGATTTCTCCGGCCCAGCACTGACGTGGAATCGCTGCAAAAGGCCTTTAAATCGCCTTACGCCAACCACCGGGGAGCGTACCGCCCAGACTGATCGGGCGTCTTAGCCGTTCGCCTGGGCAGCCCTTGTTTACAAGGGAATTCAAGTTCACAGGACTGCCAAACCATGTTCCAACGCAACAATACCGTCGAAATCGTCGATCCCGAAGTCTTTGCCGCCATCCAAGCCGAAGACCAGCGCCAGCAAGACCACATCGAGCTGATCGCCAGCGAGAACTACTGCTCGCCTGCTGTGATGCAAGCCCAAGGCTCCCAGCTGACCAATAAGTACGCCGAAGGCTACCCCGGCAAGCGCTACTACGGCGGCTGCGAGCACGTGGACGTGGTCGAGCAGCTGGCGATTGACCGTATCAAGGCCATCTTTGGCGCTGAAGCGGCCAACGTGCAACCCAACTCCGGCTCGCAGGCCAACCAAGCCGTGCTGATGGCCTTTGCCAAGCCCGGCGACACAATCCTGGGCATGAGTCTGGCCGAAGGCGGTCACCTGACCCACGGCATGGCACTGAACATGTCGGGCAAGTGGTTCAACGCCATCTCTTACGGTTTGGATGCCAACGAAGCCATCGACTACGACAAGATGGAAGCACTGGCGCGCGAGCACAAGCCCCGCATCATCATTGCCGGCGCATCGGCCTACGCCCTGCACATCGACTTTGAGCGCTTTGCAAAAATAGCCAAAGAAGTCGGCGCCATTTTGTGGGTGGACATGGCCCACTACGCCGGCCTGATTGCCGCAGGCGTCTACCCTAACCCCGTGCCCCACGCTGACGTGGTCACCACCACCACACACAAGAGCCTGCGCGGCCCCCGCGGCGGCGTAATCTTGATGAAGGCCGAACACGAAAAAGCCCTAAACAGCGCCATCTTCCCCGGCCTGCAAGGCGGCCCGCTGATGCACGTGATTGCCGGCAAGGCCGTAGCGTTCAAAGAAGCCATGTCCCCGGAGTTCAAGGCCTACCAAGAACAAGTGGTGAAAAACGCCGAGGTTATGGCCGACACATTGACTGAGCGCGGTCTGCGCATCGTCTCTGGCCGCACAGAGAGCCACGTCATGCTGGTCGATTTGCGCGCCAAGGACATCACTGGCAAGGCAGCAGAAGCGGCACTAGGTGCTGCGCACATCACCATCAACAAGAACGCCATCCCGAACGACCCGGAAAAGCCATTCGTGACCAGCGGCATTCGCGTGGGCACACCGGCCATGACCACCCGTGGTTTCAAGGAAGAAGAAACCCGCATCACCGCCAACCTGGTGGCCGACGTGCTGGAAAACCCGACGGACGAAGCCAACTTGGCCCGCGTGCGCGAGCAAGTGGCTGCATTGACTGCGCGCTTCCCTGTTTACAAGTAATTGCACAATGCCAGCGTTAAGCGCTGGTTGCGCAGCAAGCCTGTAATACTGATCAATGCCAGTCCGCTTCATGCTGACTGGCATTTTTCATGGGGGTTGTGAGGGATCTTCATCCATTGAGCCAGACTGAACACCTGGGACACCGAGAACCAATGGCATGGTTGAGCGATTCAATGGCCGCAGTCAGCGTTGCAAAGCAAAATGCTGATGCAAGCTATGAAGCAGTAGTCCCCATTGCCTCCTGAACGGTTCAATAAGCGCCCCGATGATCGTGCGGGATGCGACAACTATCTACAAAATGCTGCTCAATTCAGAGGCTCAAGTCCATGCCGAGGGTGCCGGCGAGAAAGAAGGTCAATAGCAACACGGTCAGGAGCGCCAGTACGAAAGCGGCAGCCGCCTTGCCGCTGGCGCGTAGCAGGGAACGCGTATCTGCGCCCTTCTTTTTGCCTTGGTCGTAATGCCACTTGATGGCAAAGAACATGCAGGTTCCAAAGATGAGAACCTTGAACGTTATAAAGACTACCGGAACCCAATCCATCGCTATTACCTAACGCTATCTATTGTGAGGACGACAGCTTCCTCAAGACGCTGCTTCAGCAGCTTCATTTAGTGTTCGATCCATCGTTGAAGCTAATTTCGATCATACGCCGACCATTACACGGCATGGTGCTGCCATTCAAATCCCTCTGAACGTTGCGGCAGGCTCCTGATGAGGGCAACAAGCTAACGTCAGCAGCGCTACCGCTCTATAAACGGGAAGACGTACAGATATTGATCCACAGCTGCGCCTTGACATACCTCAGCAACAGGTTAGTTCAAAAAACAGGCTAAACAGCACAGCGCCTGTCACCGCCAATAGCGACTCAATATGCAAGGTAAGCACCAGGTATCGGGTCAAACGCGGCAATCCCTGACGCAATACCACAAACGGCATTTGGACAATGCAGCGCAAGGCAACCAACGTGCCCCAGCCATTTACCTATGCCAGATCTCATTGCGCTCACTGACCGAGGCCTGTACTGCCAGGCGGGCGATTTTTATATCGATGCCTGGAAGCCTGTGCATCGCACCTTTGTGACCCACGGGCATGCCGACCACGCTCACGCGGGCATGGGCGAGTACTGGTGCGCGCAGGAAAGCGCACCCATCTTGCAGTGGCGCCTGGGCGAGCAAAACTACCGCTATTTGCAATACGGGCAGCGCCAGCAGTTTGGCGATGTCATCGTCTCCTTGCACCCTGCTGGGCACATCCTGGGTTCTGCCCAAGTGCGCGTGGAGCACAAGGGCGAAGTCTGGGTGTTTACCGGCGACTTCAAACGCGACACCGACCCCACCTGCGCGCCCTATGAAGTGGTGCCGTGTGATGTATTCATCTGCGAAGCGACGTTTGCCTTTCCCATCTACGCCTGGCCGCGCATCGACGATGAAATCGAAAGCTTGGTGCAATGGGTGGACGCCTGCGGTGCGCAAGGCAAAGCGGCAGTGCTGTATGCCTACAGCTTGGGTAAAGCACAGCGCGTATTAGCGCACTTGCGCGGGCGCTTGGCGCAGCCGGTGCTGCTGCACGGGGCCATGGTGCGCGGCGTCCATGTGTATCGCCAGGCCGGCGTACCGATGGTGGACGCACAGTCGCTGCTAGAGCTGCCGCCCGAGACAGATTTTGCCGGGCGCCTGGTGCTGGCACCGCCATCCGCACAAAATTCGGCGTGGATGAAACACCTGCGCGCCTACGAGCATGCGATGGCCTCGGGCTGGATGCAGGTGCGCGGCAACCGCAGGCGGCGCAATGTGCAGCGCGGTTTTGTGATTTCAGACCACGTGGATTGGCGCTCACTCATCTCCACTATTCAGGAAACCGGCGCGCGGCGTGTGCTGGCAACGCATGGCAACACGGATTTGCTGATCCCCTATCTGCGCGATGTGCTGGGCCTGGAGGCTGACCGGCTACGCACGGCCTACGGCGATGAGGAATTACAGGAAAGCGTGCAAGAAGCTACCGAGGCACCCGGCGCATGAACCAGTTTGCCCTGCTCTACCAGCAACTTGATCAGGCCGCAGGCACCAAAGCCCGCGAAGAGGCTTTGCGCACCTACTTTGCCAGCGTGGACGCCGCGCAGGCCAGCTGGGCCATCTTTGTGCTCTCGGGCGGCAAGATCAATACGGGCAAAAACCGCATCGCCAGCACCACACAACTGCGTGCCTGGCTGGGCGATCTGGTGCAGCTGCCTGACTGGATGGTGGACGACTGCTACCGCCAAGTCGGTGATCTGGGCGAGACGCTAGCGCTGCTGGTCGAAGCCCACCGGGGCCAGGTGCCACAGCCTCAGCCCAGCCCCAGCGCATCGCTTGCGTGGCAGATCCCCACCAGCGACAGCTCGCTGCTGACGTGGATTGAAGACTTTTTGCTGCCACTGGTGCAAGAGCCTGAAGCCGTGCGCCAGCAGGCCATTCAGGCTGCCTGGATGCAGCTCGATGCCTGGCCCCGCTTTGTATTTAACAAGTTGCTCACGGGCTCGCTGCGCGTGGGCGTGTCCAAGCGCATGCTGCAAACCAGCCTGGCACCGCTGGCTGGAGTCACCGTAGCCGATATGGCGCACCGGCTGATTGGCGAATGGCTGCCCGCGCCCGCCTCGTACGAGGCCTTGATGCACCCAGACACCAGCGCCCAGGCCCTGAACAAGCCCTACCCTTTTTATCTATCCTCCCCGCTGCAAGAAGCGCCCGAAGTGCTGGGGGCACCGGCGGACTGGCTGGTGGAGTGGAAATGGGATGGCATCCGCGTGCAACTGATCCGCCGGGCCGGGCAAACGCCGTATCTGTGGTCACGCGGCGAAGAGCGCCTTGATGGCCGCTTTCCTGAGCTGGAAGCGCAGGCCCTGCAACTGCCGCTTGGTGTGGTGCTTGATGGCGAATTGCTGGCCTGGGACATGGAACGCACCGTGCCGCGCCCGTTTGTAGCGCTGCAAAAACGCATTCAAAAACGCATGCCCAGCGCCAAGCTGCGCCAGGAAGTGCCGGTGCACATCCTCGTCTATGACTTGTTGGAGCTGCAGGACCAGGACTGGCGCAGCCGCCCCTTGCGGGAGCGCCGCCAAGCTTTGGCGCAATTGCTGCACGACGCAGGCTGCGCCAATTTGCAAATCTCGCCCGAGGTGCCGCTGCCCGACTGGCAGCAGCTCAACACCTTGCGCGACCAGGCGCCGGCCATGAATGCCGAAGGTTTGATGCTCAAGCAGCGCACCTCGCCCTATCTCGAAGGGCGTAAACGCGGCGCATGGTGGAAGTGGAAGGTGGAGCCCTTTACCATCGACGCCGTGCTCGTCTACGCGCAAAGCGGCAGCGGTCGGCGCAGCACGCTGCACACCGACTACACCTTCGCGGTATGGAACGATGCTGGCGCGCTGGTGCCCGTAGCCAAGGCCTATTCGGGCTTGACCGATGCGGAGCTGGCCAAGATGGACAAATGGATTCGCAGCCACACCATTGAGCGTTTTGGCCCGGTGCGTTCGGTGCAGCCGGAAATGGTGTTTGAAATTGCCTTTGAAGCGGTCAACCGCTCGGGCCGCCACAAGTCGGGCGTAGCGGTGCGCTTTCCACGCATCCTGCGCTGGCGCGATGACAAAAAAGCCGCCGATGCCGATCACCTGCAAGCGCTGCTGGCGCTGTGCAAGGACTGATCGCCGCTTATGCAGCCCCATGCGCCCACACCTCCAACTCGTAAAGCCTGGCAACAGGCACGGGTACGCTGGCGGGCCTGGCTGGTAGCACAAGGCGTTCAGCCCGCACGCTTTCAGCAAAGGGCATGGAAAGCGTTTGAAAATGGTCAAAGCGGCTTGATTGCTGCACCCACCGGCAGTGGCAAAACGCTCGCAGCCATTGGCGGGCCGCTGCTGCAAGCCATGGCCATGGCAGGTGCTGAGACCGAGCGCCGTGCAGAGCGCGGCGTGCGCATTTTGTGGATTACGCCACTGCGCGCCCTGGCCAGTGACACCACTAGCCATTTGCTGCGCCCCGTGCAAGCTCTGCTGCCGCACTGGCGCACGGCCATGCGCACGGGCGACGCCAGCGCCAAAGACCGCGCTGCAGCACAAAAGGGCTTGGCCCAGCTGCTGGTGACCACGCCCGAATCGCTGGCACTGCTTTTGAGCTCGGAACTGGGCAGCGCCAGTTTTCACACCCTGCACGCAGTGATCGTAGATGAGTGGCATGAACTGCTGCCCAGCAAACGCGGCGTGCTGCTGCAACTCAATCTGGCGCGCTTGCGGCTCCTGGCACCGATGGTGCAGGTGTGGGGCTTGTCCGCCACGATTGGCAATTTGCAGGAAGCGCTGCAAGTGCTGGTGCGCGAACGCAGCACCGCGCAAACCACCATCGTGCAAGACACGCGCAGCAAAGCTTTTGATTTAAAGGCCTTGCTGCCCCCGGAATCGGTGCGCTTGCCGTGGGCCGGGCACTTGGGCCTGGCCAACATTGCCCAAGTGCTGCAGCAGGTACTGGCCACGCAAAGCTGCATCATTTTTACCAACACGCGCGCGCAGGCGGAGCTGTGGTTTACGGCACTGTCCTCGATCTGGCCGCTGGATTTGGCCACGCTGTCCATTCACCATGGCTCGCTCGACCACGCCATGCGCCTGCACGTTGAAGACGGCCTGCGCCAGCAGCGCATGCGCTGTGTGGTGGCCACCAGCAGCCTGGATTTGGGCGTGGACTTTCCTGCAGTGGACTTGGTAATCCAGGTCGGAGGCGCGCATTCGGTGGCGCGTCTGGTACAGCGCGCAGGCCGCGCCAGGCACCGCCCCGGTGTGCCCGTGCACATCACCACCGTTGCTACGCAGGCTATGGACTTGTGCGAATTTGCCGCCACGCGCGAGCTGGCCCAAGCCCAGCAATTCGAAAGCAGCCCACCGCTGCGCCTGTGTCTGGATGTGCTGAGCCAGCACGCCATGTCCATGTCGCTCGCTGGCGGCTTTACCGGCAATGCGTTGCTGCAAGAGGTGCGCAGCACCGCAGCCTTCGCCGATTTACCAGATTCGCAATGGCAAGCAGTGCTGGATTTTTTGCAGCATGGTGGTCAGGCTTTGGATGCTTACCCGCAATATCGGCGTCTGGCGCGCGATGGCATGCAGCGCTATGTCCCTGCGGATGCCAAAGTGGCCTGCAGGCACCGCATGGCCATCGGCACGATTGCAGAACAAAGCCTGGTCAACGTGCAATTTCTGCGCGGTGCACGGCTGGGCAGTGTCGAAGAGGGTTTCATCACCAAGCTGTCGCCGGGCGATGTGTTCAATTTTGCGGGCCGCAGTCTGGAGTTGTTCCGCGTCGAGAACCTCACCGCATGGGTGCGTAAATCCTCCAAACCAGGTACCAGAACGCCTGCGTGGACGGGCGGTTTTCTGCCGTTTTCCAACCCCGTAGGCCAGCGCATGAAGTCGCTGCTGGCAGCCACGCACCATACGCCCGATGCCCCAAAAGTGCCCGAGATGGCGCACTTGCAGCCTTTGATTGCGCTACAAGCCACGCGCAGCCATGTGCCGCACCACACTGAACTACTGGTGGAAATCATCAACACCGCCCCGGCCCGCAGCCGCAAGGCACGCGAGGCGTCGACCGGTGTGGCCTGGTTTATCTACCCATTTGCAGGGCGGGTGGTACACGAAGGGCTGGCGCTGCTGCTGGCGCACCGCTTGGCACAGCAGCAAGCCAATACCTTTTCCTGGGCGTGCAACCATATGGGGCTGATGCTGGTGCCCGCCGTGGCAGTGGATGCGCATGCGCTGAACTGGCCCGCGTTACTTGGTAGTGAACATCTGGCCGAGGATCTGGCCGCTGCCGTCAATTTCAGCGAAATAGCACGGCGGCGTTTTCGTGAGATTGCACAGATCGCGGGCTTGCTCAACGCACGCATTCCGGGCATGAGTTTCAACACGCGCCAGTTGCAGGTGTCTGCGGGCCTGCTGTTTGATGTGCTGAGCAAATACGACCCCGAGCATGTGCTGCTGCACGCCGCCCGGCGCGAGGCTATGGAGCAGGACTTGCACCTGCCCGATCTGCAAGCGCTGCTGGCGCAACTTTCGGCGCAAACCGTGGTGCTCCAGCACCCGGATCAACACACACCGTTTTCGTTTGGCCTGTGGGCCGAATCCATGCGCGGCCAGTTGAGCAATGAAAGCTGGACCGACCGCATCCGCCGCATGGCGCAAAAAATGGAAGGGTAAGGCTCGGTGCTGGACATCCATCTCGGCCCCTTGCACCTGCAAGCCTGGCCCCAGCGCGCGCTGTACTGGCCCGCACAAGACTGCGTGCTGATTGCCGATCTGCACCTGGGCAAGGCCGATACATTGCGCCAATTTGGCATTGCCGTGCCCCAGCAGGTGCAGCGCAGTGATTTGCTGCGGCTGGATGACTTGCTTGCCACTTTGCAGCCCCAGCGCTGCCTGATCTTGGGGGATTTGGTGCATGGCCGCATTGTCGGTCCGGAGACGGCAGAGGCCTGGAATGCGCTGCTGCAAGCGCACCCGGCCACCCGCTTTGAGCTGATTCTGGGCAACCACGACCGTGCATTTCAGTCAGATCTGCTGCATTTGCATGCCGTGCATACGGCTTTGCAGCTGGGGCACGTCTGGCTCAGCCACGAGCCGTTGCCTGCACAGGCCTTGCAAGCCCCGGGCAGCTTGAACATTCATGGACATATCCACTCCGCCATCCGGCTGGAGGGCTGCCGTAGCAAACTGCCCGCGCTGGTGTACCAGCCGCCCTACCTGAGCCTGCCCGCGTTTTCAGAATTCACCGCAGGCGTCACGCCGAAAGGGGCGTGCCAAGGCATCTGGGTGTTTGCCAGCGATGCCTCCAGTGTGGTTCGTATGCGCTAAAGCCCCCGCCCAAAACGGCGTGGATCAGGCATCGCCAGATCGCGCAAACCAGCGCTCGACACCGTCTGCCAGCGTGGCAAATACTGTCTCCAAGCCTTGTATGGACTGCCCGAACAGCGCTTGCATGAACGCTGTGTTCTCCAGCATGCCGTGCCAGTAGGTGCCCCAGACATTGCCCGCACCGTTTTGCCAGACCATGCCGGGCACCAGCTCTTGTGCGGGATCGGCAGCGCCCGCCTGCATATCAGCGCGCAACTGGGTCTGCCCATGGTGGATTTCATACACATTCAGCGCCATGCCCTGCAGCGCATGCCATGGTGCGCGCAGCGGTGGCAGGTGCACCTGCACGTTCTGCACCGTCTTGTTCGGAGCAAACAGCGTGGCCAGTGGCAGCAGTCCCAAGCCCGCGGCATTGCCATCCACACCATGCAAGTCAATCAGCGCTTCACCCAGCATCTGCAAACCACCGCAGATACCCAGCACGCGCCCGCCCGCGTTGGCATGCGCTGTAACGGCAGCATCCAGCCCTTGGCTGCGCATCCACGCCAGATCAGCAGCCGTAGCTTTGCTGCCGGGCAGGATGACCCAATCCACCCCCACAAACTGGGCAGGCGTGCGTGCCCACACCACGCGCACGCCAGCAACGTTCAGCAGTGGCTGAAACTCGTCATGGTTGCTCATGCGCGGATAGGCCACGATGGCGACGGTGGTGTGAATGCAGCCCTGGCCGGTGCTGCAGGTGTCAAACACCCCGTCTTCTTCTGGCAGCCCGTGGTTCCATTGCATCGGAATGGTCGCCACCGTCGGCACACCCGTTTTGGCCTGCAGCATCTGCGGCGCAGGGGCCAGCAGCGCGGCGTCGCCGCGAAACTTGTTGAGTACAAAGCCGGCAATCAAGGCCTGCTCATCGGGCGGCAGCAGCGCCCAGGTGCCATAGAGGTGGGCAAAGGCACCGCCCCGGTCAATGTCGGCCACCACCAGGCAATGCGCCTGCGCGTAGGCGGCCACGCGCATGTTCACCACATCGCTGGTGCTCAGGTTGATTTCTGCAGGCGAGCCCGCACCTTCGATCACTACCACCTCGTAGTCCTGGCGCAGGCTGTCCAGCGCCGCAGCAATGTGCGGCCAGACCTGCGCGCTGCGGCTGCGCCACGGCAGGCTGGACAGCTGCGCGTTGACTTGCCCCATCAGCACCACCTGGCTGCGCGTATCGGCCTCAGGCTTGAGCAAGAGCGGGTTCATGCGCACATCGGGCTGGCAACCGGCAGCCAAAGCTTGCAGGTATTGGGCGGTGCCGATTTCGCCCCATTGACCGCCAGGTGTAGCCACCACGCGGGCGTTGTTGCTCATGTTCTGGGCTTTGAAAGGGGCCACCTTGTAGCCTTGCGCCCGGTACCAGGCGCACAAGGCCGTGGCCACCCAGCTTTTGCCGGCATTGCTGCTGGTGCCCTGCACCATGACGCACAGCGCTGCACGCTGGCCGGGTTGTGGCAAGGGTAAATTCACGTGCGGGTGCATCGTTGCGGTCATCTGATTGCTTTCATCCAAAGGAACGCCAAGCCTGCCACAACGCTTGTTGTGATGCTGGTGGCAACACCCCCATGCGCACATGGCCTGGCAAGCCAAAGCTGCTGCAGTCGCGCAGCTTGATGCCATGCCCACGCAAAGCCTGCAAGCGCTGAGTCATGGCATCGCCTTGACAATCTGCAGGCCAACGCGCCACCCAGTAATTGGCCTGGTGCCCGTCGATGATCTGCCAGCCCAGTTGCTGGCATAACGCCAGTTGCTGGGTTTTCCAGCTGCGCAAGGTCTGCAGGCTTTGCGCCAACCAGTCCTGCACAGGAGCCGTCGTCCACGCCCGCAGCATGGCCACACCATGCGCGCCCACCACCCATGATGGTGCCAGCGTGCGCAGCGTCTGTACGGTCTGCGCACAGCAACCCAGCGGCGCAATCACATAAGCGGCGCGAATACCTGTCATGCCCAGCGCCTTGTTGGGCGTCCACATTTGCCAGACATGATCGAGCGCAGACTGTGCAGCACAGGGCTCCAGCCGCAGTGGTGCATACGCGCAGTCCAGCACCCGCCATCCTTCTGGCGGTGCGGGCTGCGCCCAATGCGGCCACACCGTTTCTTCCTGCCCCAAAGGGCTCGATGGCGCGCAAGCCCAGTGCAAACCGGGGCCAGCGGCATGTACAGCACGCTCCACGAGTTCCAGCTTCCACAATGCCGCAGCATGCGGATAGTCGCCATAGTGGTGCTGCGGCAGCGTGACGTGCTGCGCCCCACAGCGGGCCGCGTGCATGCTGATGCGGTGGATCCACTCACTGGCGCTGCCTGCCACCACCATGCGCGCAGCATCCACACCATGAAAATCCGCCAGCTGCGCACGCAACTGTGTGTACGTTGGGTCCGGGTATTGCGCCGTATTGGCCGTTTGCAATGCAGCTACTGCGGGCGGGCAAGGGCCGCAGGCATTGCGATTGGTGGAAAAGTCATGCTCCGGCACACCCAGTGCATCGGTGCCGCCGTGGACAAGATCAAACAACATAGGCTGAACTCCCTGCGAGCGCCATCACCAGCAACGCCAAAACCACCACCGTGGTCACCACGCGGGATGCCACTTGCACGGCGCGGTATACATGCTCGGCTTGCGGCACTTGCCCCTGCGCGTTGAGCACATACACGCCGGGTTTGCCCAAGCGGATGCGCAGCACCTGCGCCATGGCCCCCATGGGCCAGCCGCCGTTGGGCGACAGGGTGACTGCTGCATCGCGGCGTAAGGCAGACCACGCCACACCACGGGCCATGCAAGCCAGCAGCGCTGCCGTCATGCGCGCAGGCAGCCAGTTGAGCACATCGTCCGCTCGCGCGGCCCATTTACCGGCCCATTGCCAATAGCGGCGTTGGCTGCCTTGGCCGCGCCAGCCGGGGTAGCCCCACATGGCGTCTGCCGTATTCGCTAGGCGATAGGCCGCAGCACCGGGCAAGCCTAGCAGCGCAAACCAGAACAAAGGCGCAATGACCGAGTCGCTCAGGTTCTCAGCCAGCGTTTCAATGGCGCTTTCACGCACCGTGCCCGCATCAAGTTGCGTGGTGTCGCGGCTGACCAGCCATGACAAGCGCTCGCGACCGGCAGGCAGCGAGGTTTGCAAGGCCGCTTCCACCGCCAGCACTTCGTTTTTCAGCATGCGCCATGACAGCAGCGGCTTAAGCAGCACGCCCAGCACCATGCCATCGATCCACCAAACGATAGTTGGCAGCCACCACTGCAGCACGGCGTAAAACGTAAAAAAGAGAGCTACTAGCCCGCACCAACTAACACTTCCAGCTACAAATGACTTGCAATGCGAGACATCATCACGGCCAGGTGCTATTTTTTTACCTATTTTGTCTAGCAACTTGCCCATGCCCACCACGGGGTGCAGCCACGTGGGCGGCTCGCCCCACAGTTTGTCCAGCAGCAGCGCCACCAGCACGGCCAGCGTGGCCGTCATCACCAGCGCCGCAGCACCCTGCTGCGTTGGGCCTGTGGCGCTGGCCCATTGCCACAGCCACGCGGCAGGGCTTAGCGCCAGCAACGCATCGACTACCACCATCAATCTTCAATCCCACGCTGCGCAGGCACGCCCGCTTTGAAGGCGTGCTTGATCATCTGCATCTCGGTCACGGTATCGGCCACGTCAATGATTTCCTGCGGGCAACGGCGCCCCGTCAGGCAAACATGCACCTCCTTAGGGCGTGCGGCCAGCGTGTCGAGCACCTCTTGCAGCGGCAGCCAGCCGTAGATCAGCGGGTAAGTCACCTCATCGAGCACCACCAGAAAATACTCGCCCGACAGGATCGCTGCCTTCGCTTTGGCCCAGCCATCGCGCGCCAGTTGGCCGGAGTGCTCCAAGTCTTTGCTCTTCCAGCTAAAGCCATCGCCCAGCCCTTCCACAGGCAGGCCGACTTGCTCGGCCAGTCGGTGCTCACCAAAACGCGCCGTGGGCACTTTCATGAACTGGAACACCTTGACCGCCTTGCCCCGGCCCGTGGCGCGGAAAGCCAGGCCAAAGGCGGCCGTGCTTTTGCCCTTGCCGTCGCCGGTGTTGACGATGACCAGGCCACGGCGCTCGCCCTCAGGCTTTTCATAGGGCTTGGACGATGGGGGATTTTCAATTTTCATAGCTACTTACCAAGGTCTGACGAGGGCCAGACCGTTATTTCATCTAAATAAACAGGTGGAAATGTGGTGCCAATTCAGCGGCGCGGCGCTTTGTCGCGCAGGCATTGGGCAATGATGCGGGCGGCCTCATCCATGCGAGGGCCGGGGCGCACGATGATGCCGGACTCCTCCACGCTAAAGCCGCAGATACGGTTATGTTTGACGGCTTCCAGCATGTGCCAGCCCGGATAGGTATGCGCCACTTGCATGCTGTGGCTGCCCATGAGCAACACATCCGGGCGCGAGAGCAAGATGAACTCCGGGTTCAAGCGCGGAAACGGCCCCATATGGTCGGGCACCACGTTCTTGACGTGCATGCGCGTCAAAATTTCGCCGATAAATGACGATGGCCCGGCCACAAACGGCCCACGGCTGACCTCAAAGTACACCTTGGCACCGTGCACGCTTTCCGGCACGGTGCCCGCGGCGGCATCCACCCCGGCTTGCAGGCGCTGCCACTCCGCCTCTGCCCGCTCACGGGGCAAACCCAGCAAATGGCCAATCGCATGCGTGACGCGGTAAATATCGGCCTGCGTACGCGGCTCCAGCGCCACAGTGCGCAGGCCCAGCATCTCGAGGCGCTCAATCACACGCGAGGCATTGGACAGCACCACCACATCCGGGCGCAGCGCCACAATGGCTTCGACATTGGGATCCAGCCCGCCCCCCATTACGGGTAGTTTTTCCACTGTGGCTTTGGGCCAGGTGGAAAAGCGATCGACCCCAACCAAGCGGTCACAGGCCCCCAGTACGCACAGGGTTTCGGTCAGCGAAGGCAGCAAACTGACAATGCGCTGAGGAGGCTGCTCAAATTTCACACTACGGCCACGGTCGTCCACGTAGACATGCTCAGTGACAGAAGCCGAAGCCAAAGCAGGGGCTGCTGCCCACGCACTGCTGCACAGCAGGCTCCACAGCACACTGCACCAAAGCGCTCCACTGCCAAGTTGTTTACGCATACGCGCCTCCTTCCCATTGCACCGCTACTGCACCCAACAAAGCCGCGATGCCCGCTGGGTGCGAGGCAAACCATGCATGAAAGTAGCTGGCATGCACGCTGCGCCAAGCGTAAATCGCCTCCCCGCTTTGCGCGCTAACAGGCTGATCGGCACGGCTGGTGCGCGCCGCTTGGGGCGCTTCACTCTCAAAACGCGAGTAATGAAAGGTATGCCCCCGCAGTACGCCACCTTGCAATACGCATTGCTGCATGCCCAAACCACCCAAGCGTGTTTGCATGCGCGCATGGCCCGGCAACACGGCCCACATGGGGTGCTGTACGCCTTCAGCGTCGGTAATGCTTTGGCTCAGCGCCATCATTCCACCGCACTCGGCCCAGATGGCTTTACCAGCCTCGACATGCGCGTGCAAATCACGCGCCAGCGCCGTGTTGGCTGCCAGCTTGGCAGCATGCAGTTCTGGATAGCCGCCGGGCAGCCACAAGGCATCGCACACAGGCAGTCGCTCGCCCGCCAAGGGCGAGAAAAACGCCAGTTGCGCCCCCATGCTGCGCAAACAATCCAGATTGGCTGGGTAAATAAAACTGAATGCCGCATCGCGCGCAATCGCAATGGTTTTGCCTTGCAGCAAGGGCGGCATAGAAGGCGCTGCGGGCATGGACGGAAAATCCACCGCCCAGCGTTGCCAGTCGGCCCACGGTTGCTGGCACAAGGGCGTGGAGCCTATTGCTTCAGCCGCACGGTCGAGGCGCTCCATGGCATCCGGCAGCTCATGCGCTGCGATCAGGCCCAAATGCCGCTCAGGCAGTAAGTGACCATCTTTACCGTCTACCAAGCGCTGCACCGCGCCTTGCCACAGCGCGGTATCGCGCAGGCTGGATTGCAGCATTTGCGCATGCATGGCGCTGCCCACGCGGTTGGCCAGCACGCCTGCAAAAGGCACACCGGGCTGATAAAGCTGCATGCCCAGCACCAGCGCGCCAAAGCTGCCCGCCATGGCGGCGGCATCCACCACCAGCAGCACCGGAATGCCCAGTTGCTGCGCCAGATCCGCGGCGGTGGGGCGGCCATCAAACAGGCCCATCACGCCTTCAATCAAGATCAGATCGGCCTCCTGCGCAGCATCCGCCAAGCGCGCACGCACGGCATCCATGCCCACCATCCAGCCGTCCAGGTTGTGCACCGGCGCGCCGCTGGCCAGCGCGTGCCAGTAGGGGTCGAGATAATCCGGGCCGCATTTGAAGACGCGCACACGCCGGCCTTGCTGCGTGTGCCAGCGCGCCAGCGCTGCGGTGATGGTGGTTTTGCCCTGACCCGAGGCCGGGGCGGCAATCAATAAAGCGGGACAGCGAGACATAGATTCACATTTCATAGCAACGTTGCCCGTAGTCACAACTCGGCGTGCGGCATGGCTACGGGCAAAGATGCCTTACCAAAGGATTACTGAGGCATCCACTTGAGCTGCACAAAGAACGTACGGCCAGCCGTAGCGTAATCCTTGGCCAAGGTGTAGTCGCGGTCCAGCAGGTTGTCGACGCGGGCCGTGAGTGTGAAGTCCTTGCCCAAAGGCTTGGAGGCCGACAGGTTCAGCAAGGTGTAGCCACCCAGCATGTCAGCACCACCCTCTTTGTCATAGCGGCGGCTGGCGGTTTGCACCTGTGCATCCCAGTTCACACCGGCGGCGGGCAGCTCCAGCCCCACGGTGGCAAACCGCTTGGAGCGGCGCTGCAACTGGTTGCCGGTTTTCTCGTTGTGGGGATTTTGAAAGTCGACCGAGCCATAGGCCTTGACCTGGTTCCAGCGGTAGGCACCCGACAGCGTGATGCCTTCCAGCACAGCGCGATCCACATTCAGATAGCAAGACGTCTGGCCGCAGCTGCCTTGCCCACGCGTAAAGGCCACCAGGTTTTTGATCTGGTTGCGGTAAATCGTCACACCCAGCTGCTTGTCCTGCACTTGCCAGCGCAGCCCCAGCTCTTTGTTCAAGCTTTCCTCGGGTGCCAGGCTGCTGTCACCATAGGCAGAAAAGCGCTGAAACAAGGTGGGCACATGAAAGCCGGTGGCCATCGAGGCCGTGGCTTTCCAGTGCGGTGCAAAGCTCCAGCCATAGCCCAGACCCGCGGTGTTCTTGCGGCCAAAGTCGCTGTCGTCATCGCTGCGCACATTGGCTTGCAGCGTGTGCGCATCCCACTGCAGACCATAGCCCAGCGCCACAGCGTTTTGCTGGCGCTGCTTGCGCGGGATGGGCTGCAAGTCAGCGTTGTCCAGCGTGTCTTCGCGGCGCTCCAGCGTCACATTGAGCACACCCTCGCCCAGCTGCCAGTCGTTTTGCAACAGGTAGTTGCGGAGCGTGGTTTCGGTAAAGTAGGTGCTGGTGCCCAGCGTTTCATAGGTGTTGACCGATTCGCTGGCCGACAGACGCATGCTGTGTGCATCGCTCCAGCGTGCAGACCACGTCAGACCATACGCATCCAAAGCCCGTATGCCCCGGTCATCCTGCATGGATTTGCTGGCGTCGTACCCTGCATTGGATTCGCTGCGCAGCAGCGTGGCATCGAGACGGTGGTTATCGGTGAGCTGCCAGCCCAAGCGCCCATTCGCGGCTTTGCGGGTATAGCCATCTTTGTCCAGATTGCGCCCCACGCTGGTCTTGGAGTCGAAACCTTTGCTGTCCACGTGCGACAGGCCCAATGCGTAATCCCATTGCCCCGCGCCACCGCTGAGCCCGGCTTCTTGCTGGTACGTCTGGTGTGCACCAGCGCCCACGCTCACATAGGGCTGAAAACCTGATTTGCCGCGCTGCGTAAAGATCTGTACCACACCCGCCAACGCGTCAGAGCCATAGACTGCACCCGCCGGGCCACGCAAAATTTCAATGCGTTCGACCAAATGGACGGGAATGGCTTCCCAGTTGGCACCACCGGAGCCGTTTTGCGCATCAATGCGAATGCCATCCAGATACACCGCAGTGTGCTGTTTGGTGGCGCCGCGCAAGTGCAGCACCGTCTCTGTGCCAGGCCCGCCGGTGCGGGTGATCTGAATACCGGGCTGCTTGGCCAGAATGTCTTCGATGGACTGGCCCACCTCGCGTTGCAGGGTGGCTCGGTCGATGACGGTGATATCCGCCACCACCTCCGACAGCGGCTGGTCACTGCGGGTGGCGGTAACAACCACGGGCTCCAACGTCTGGGGTGCTGCGTGAGCGCCTGCAGTTATCAGGCAAACACAAACAGCCATGCTGACAGGACGCACGGCCGACGACAAAGCGACGCGTACGCGCCTTTGCTCAATTTTCTTCATGGGGAACATTGACAGATTCGCCCTGCCGACCTCCCCGTCAGCAATTGGGCAAACATTGCCTGACATCCATCAGGCAGACCTTCGTTGGCCGGTATCCGGGCTGACCTGACACTTCCTTGCCTTCCCATGCGCATCGCAAGCGATGCACACAGTGGCGTAGTGAAGGAAGGGGCCTCTGAAACTCAGAGGCCAAGGCTCACCGTTGCGGGGACAGCGCAGGCTAGAAAACCACCCAAGTTTGGGTCATCTTCACTCTGCTTCCCGTTTAACTGCGCTGCCATGAACAGCAGCGCGAGCACCAACGAACCGCAATTCTAGTGCGTCGCGGCACAACAAGCTGTACCCAGGTTATGTTGCGCACGCAAAACCTATAAGGCAAAACAGCTGCTAGCCCTTGCGGCACTTGGGCCGACAGCTATCTATTTAAGAATCCGATTGCGCACCACCAGTGCTTGGAGTAGCAAAATTCACTGGCGATTGCGGCATCAAATGCTCAGCAAATGCAGATCGCCCTTCACAAAGCCGTGGCCCACGTGCTCGGCCAGTTCCTGCTGCATGCTGGCCTGCGTGGCCGCATCCAACTGGCTCAACCAGAACAACGGGCCGCCCTCCCAGCGCGGGAAGCCATAGCCCTGCACCAGCGCCACATCAATGTCTGACGGCTGGCGGGCCACGCCTTCGGCCAGCAGCAGTGCCGCTTCGTTGCACATGGCCATCAATGCACGGCGCACGATTTCTTCGTCGCTCAGCGTTCGCCGTGGCAAGCCACGCGCAGCGGACGCCTGCTCAATCACGGCTTGCACCGAGCTGTCCACGGCTGCGGATTTTTTACCCTCGGCATAGCTGTAATAGCCTGCGCCGGTCTTGCGGCCCAAGCGGCCTTGCTCACACAGCGCATCAAGAATGGACACATAGCGCTCCTGCGGGTCGCGCGTAGCGGCTTGCGATTTACGCATGCGCCAGGCAATGTCGAGCCCGGACAGATCAGCCACCGCAAACGGGCCCATGGCAAAGCCAAATTTTTGCAGGGCAGCATCGACTTGCTCAGGCAAAGCACCGTCTTCCAGCATGAATTCGACTTGCTTGCGGTAGGCGTTGTAGATGCGGTTGCCGATAAAGCCAAACCCATTGCCGCACAGCACGGGCAGCTTGCCCAGCTTTTTGCCCAGCGCCATGGCCGTGGCAATCGCTTGCGGGGTGGAGGATGCAGCTTTCACCACTTCCAGCAGCTTCATCACGTTGGCCGGGCTGAAGAAATGCAGACCAATCACATCCTGCGGGCGCGCGGTGGCGTTGGCAATGGCGTCAATGTCCAGGTATGAGGTGTTGGTGGCCAGCACCGCACCTGGGCGGGCGTGCTGGTCGATCCTGGCAAACACTTGCTGCTTGACTTGCAGGTCTTCAAACACAGCTTCAATCACCACGTCCACAGCGGCCAAGTCTTCCCAGGCCAAAGAACCTTGCAAAGCCGCTTTGCGGGCCTGTGCCTTGTCGGCGCTCAGTTTCTGGGCGGTGACACGCTGGTCATAAAAATCGCGCACGCGCTGCAGGCCGCGCTCCAACGCAGCATGGTCTTGCTCCAGCAACAGCACTCGCAAGCCTGCATCCAGCGCGCTAATGGCAATGCCTGTGCCCATGGTGCCTGCACCGATGATGGCGATGTGCGCAAAAGGCAGCGCTGGCACATCCAGCGTGGCGGGCAATTTGGTGGTCTGGCGCTCCGCAAAGAACTGGTGACGCAGCGCAAACGCATCGCGCCCCAGCCGCAGGTTCTGGAACACTGTGCGCTCTTTGGCCAAAGCTTCGTCGATGGGCAGCTCTGCGCACCAGCGCACCGCCTCAATGGCCGCAGCCACATTGGGGCGATTTTTCCCCTTGCGCAACAGCTGCTGTGCCAAGGCATCCCATGCGGCCGTATCCACCGGTGCGACAGCTTCATCACGGATGCGCTGTTTGCGGCCCTGCATACCCTTGGCAAATGCGACAGCGCCTTGCAGCAGATCGCCCTGAACAACCTGCTCCACCAGATGCAAGTCATGGGCTTGCTCCGCCGTAATGCGCTCACCGCTGCACACCAGCTCCAGCCCTTTGAGCAGGCCCGTGCGACGCGGCACGCGCTGGGTGCCACCGGCACCGGGAATCATGCCCAGCGTAATTTCTGGCAGGCCCAAGCGGGTGCCAGGCGCTGCTACGCGGGCATCGCAAGCCAGCGAAAGCTCCAACCCGCCACCCAGTGCGGCACCATGCAAAGCCGCGACCACGGGCTTGCTGCAGCCTTCAATAGCAGCAATCACTACCGGCAACTGGGGTTCTTGCAATGGCTGACCAAATTCGCGCAAATCGGAGCCTGCCACAAAGGTTTTACCAGCGCCGATCAGCACGGCGGCCTGCAGCGCAGGGTCGGCCTGCAACTGGGCCACGGCATCCAGTACGCCTTGGCGCACGCCCAGCGATCCGGCGTTGATGGGGGGGTTGTCGATCCAGATCACCAGCACCTGATCGACGCATTCTGTACGTACCAATTTCACTTCACTCATCGTCTCACCTGTCGTTGTTTTTAAAGACTGCTGACTGCGCTTTGCGCCTGCAGATTCCAAAGCACTTGTGCAATTGCTTGTGCCTGCTGGGCGCCCAAGACGGGCACTACCAGTTCATCAAACTTGTCCTGCAGTTCTGCATCGGTCAATGCCATGTCGGGGTCGCCCTTGCGGGTGGGCTGCAAAAAGGTATGCGCTTGGCCATCCTTGGTAAACAGCGTGACCAGTGCTGCACGCTGTCCGGGAAATTGCGCGTCCAGTTCGGGATGAACTTTCAGCTCCACCATCCCCATCAGGGCCTGCAGATCACTGTCTTGCAAACGCTCGGGCGCAAATGCCGCCAGGCGCACGCTGCCATAGCGCAGCGCAGTACTGACCACAAAAGGAATGCTGAAACGCGCTTCCGCAGGGGTACGGGGAACAGGATTACCGGCTACCGCCAGTGCAGGGCTATAGGTTTCCACCACAACCCGAGCAATGTCCTGCCATGCAATCTGATCACGCTGTTGAATGACCAAAGCGCCATCAATAGGTGCAAACGTGTGACCACAGCAAGCATGGTTCTTGAACGTCATGGCAGTGATATTGAATTTGCTGCCCAGATCGTCCATCACAGGCTGCCACTCCGGATCGTTGCTCATGGCTGCACCTAGCCCATAGACGCCTTCCAGCACATCCAATGAGCCGGTGATGCCCTGACGTGCCATGTCTGCGGCGGCCACTCCGGCTTCGGCCGCGCGACCTGAATGCAAAGGCTTGGACATAGAGTCCATCTTGAAAGCCTGCTGCAGGCCCGCTGCAAATGTTGCTGCCGTGCACAACGCATGGGTAAAGCGGGTGGCATCCAGTTTCAACAAATAGGCCGCTGCTGCAGCGGCCCCGAAAGTGCCTGCCGTACCAGTGTTGTGCCAGAACTTGTAGTGTGTGCGGCCTAATACTTTGCCAATGCGGGTGCTGACTTCATAACCCACGATGACGGCCTTGATGAGCTCCAAGCCACCCACGCCCTCCTGTTGCGCCACAGCCAGTGCGGCTGAAATAGTGGGTGCACCAGGGTGATAGATGGCTTCCTTGAAGATGTCATCCACTTCCGCAGTATGCGAGGCAGAGCCATTGATCAGCGCCGCTGTGCGCGTTGTGGCGCTACGTCCCAGTGCCAAACGTGCACGGCCTCGATCCAAATCCTCGGCATAGGCTTTTTCCAGTAGCGGTGTGGGTTCCATCACGTACCCCGGGATCAGTGCCGCATACCAATCAACGATGGCGCGCTTTGCGTGATGAAGTACTTCTTCATTCACGTTCACCGAATGGAAGTTAGAACCGAACCGACCTAGCTGCTCGCTGATATACATAAGACTCAAGGAAAGAAAGTTAAGAAAGAGGCGTTGCTATGTATCGAATGATGCTTTAGCAGCCCTCTGAATGGGTGGAGCAAGAGTCCAAAAGAAATAACCAAAACTCATATCTAGAGGCAAAACAGGAACATCTGTGACTGCGCAAAAAAGCCATCATTTGTCCATTGATTTTTTTGCTCAGGACTCACCATGGACTTTCAACTTTCCGAAGAACACCAAGCTTTTGCCGACAGCGTCGCACGCTTTGCACAAGACAAGCTGGCACCCGGTGCTCTGGCACGTGCCCACCACCCCCACTGCCCATGGGATGCCGCAAAATTGATTTCAGAGCAAGGACTGATGGGGATTGCTTTCCCCGAAGAAGATGGCGGGCAAGGCGGCACTTTGATGCACTCGGTACTGGCAATTCAGCAAGTCGCATTGGCTTGCCCCAAGAGCGCCGACCTGGTGCAAGCGGGTAACTTTGGCCCTATCCGCACTTTTGTGGAATACGCCACTGCTGAGCAAAAGCAACGCTTCCTGCCTGACTTGCTGGGCGGACGACAACTCATTTCTCTGGGCATGAGTGAGCCAGATGCAGGCTCTGCCGTTACAGAGCTGAAAACTACAGCTGCGTTCGATGGCGATGAAATCGTCATCAATGGCAGCAAGGTGTTCTCCACCCACAGCCCTGAAGCTGAATTGTTCCTCATCTATGTGCGCTTTGGCCCTGGCGTCAATGGCATTGGTTCTGTGCTGGTGGAGCGTGGCGCGCCCGGTTTCACGGTTGGCCAACCTTCCAACTTCATGAACGGCGAACAATGGTCGCAGTTGTACTTTGAAAACTGCCGCATCCCCAAGGCCAACCTGCTGTTGGGCGAAGGTGGCTTCAAGAAGCAAATTTCCGGCTTCAACGTGGAACGTTTGGGCAATGCTTCTCGTGCATTGGCGCTGGGCCGCTATGCCTTCAACCAAGCACGTGAACATGCCATGGTGCGCAAGCAATTTGGCCGCGAGCTGTGCGAATTCCAAGGCTTGCAGTGGAAGTTCGCCGACATGTGGATGAAGCTGGAACAGGCCCAAATGTTGCTCTACAAAGCTGCTCTGGAAGGCGAACACGGTCTGCCCAGCGCACAGAGCACGGCCATGGCCAAACTGGCTTGCAATCTGGCGGGCTGGGAAGTGTCGAACGAGGCCATGCAAGTCATGGGCGGTATGGGCTTTAGCCAGGAATCACTGGTGGAGTACTGCGTTCGCCGCACCCGTGGCTGGATGATCGCTGGTGGCTCCATCGAGATGCTGAAAAACCGCATCGCAGAAGGCGTGTTCCAACGCAGCTTCTCACAACGCGCTGAAAAAAAATAATTTCCAACAGCGCAGAAAAGATCCAAAAAACTAATCCAAGGAGACATCCATGAAAAGACGCAATTATTTAGGCGTAATGGCGGCTGCCAGCTTGATTGCAGCCACTGGCACTGCATGGGCTGATAACTACCCTAGCAAGCCTGTAAAGATCGTCGTTGGCTTCCAGCCAGGAGGCCCAACAGACGTTGTTGCCCGTTTGGTTGCCAAGGCACTGCAAGACGAGCTCAAAGGCACATTCATTGTTGAAAACCGCCCAGGTGCGACCAGCAATATTGCTTCGGAAATGGTGGCTGCATCGCCCGCTGACGGCTACACATTGTTGCTAGCCGCTGCGCCGCTGGCCATGAATAAATACGTGTTCCCCAAGCAAAAGTTTGACCCCCTCAAGAGCTTTGAGCCCATTTCTAAGGTGTCATCCGCACCTGGCGTGTTTGCAGTCAGCCCTCAGCTGCCTGTAAAGGATTTCAAAGAATTCATGGAGCTGGCCAAAAAGACGCCCGGCAAAACCACTTACGGCACGACTGGTGCAGGTGGCACACAGCACATGGCCACACTGCGCCTGGAACAGTTGACAGGCATTCAGATGCTGCACGTACCTTATTCGGGTGGCTCGGGCGTACTTAACGACTTGATTGCTGGTGTCATTGATTCAGCATTCATGACTTCCACTGGTGCAATGCCCAATCTGGAAGCAGGCAAAGTACGACCATTGGCAGTAGCAGGCCCTCAACGCTTGCCCGGCATCCCGAATGTGCCGACGTTCGCTGAAGTGGGTTTCCCCGGCATGGTTTCTGACTCATGGAATGCCTTGTTAGCCCCCGCAGGCACGCCCAAACACATCATTGACAAGCTGGCCAAAGTCATGATGAAAGCCACCCAAAGCGAGGAATTCAAGCGCACCTTGATTCCTCAAGGTGCCGTACTGATTGGCAACACCCCTGAGCAATTTAAGGCTGAGCTACAAGCCGAAGTTGCGCACTGGGGCGAGCAATTCAAGAAATTTAATGTAGAGAAGTAAGACATGTTGACTGCAAAGACATCCTCCACAGACGTGGGCCAAGCACTCTTGTACCCAAAGAGCATTGCATTGGTCGGAGCATCTGACGATGCCAAAAAAACCGGCGGCCGCCCGCAGTTGTTCCTGCGCCGTTCGGGCTTCCAAGGCAAGGTCTACCCGATCAACCCCCGTCGCACCGAAGTACAAGGCGAAAAAGCATGGCCCAGCCTGTCTTCGCTACCTGAAGTGCCGGAGCATGTCTTTGTTCTTTCACCTACAGATACCGTAGTTCCTACTGTTCAGGAATGCGCCAAGCTGGGCGTCAAGCTGGTCACTATTTTGGCCAGCGGATTCTCGGAATCGGGCCCTGAAGGTGTCGAGCGTGAAAACCAGCTGCGTGCAATTGCCCAAGAAAGCGGCATTCGCATTCTCGGCCCCAGCAGCTTGGGTGTTGTGAATCCCAATAATGGCCTGATGCTGACCGCCAATGCAGCCTTTGCAGAGCCTGATGTCCCTAAGGGCAAGGTGTTTGTCGCCTCCCACAGTGGCAGCATGATTGGCGCGCTGGTATCGCGCGGCAAGGCACGCGGCGTAGGTTTTGCGGGGTTGGTGTCTGTAGGCAGTGAAGTGGATTTGAGCGTGGGCGAAATCTGCGCAGCCACACTGGATGACCCAGCCATTGAAGGTTATGTGCTGTTCTTGGAAAGCCTGCGCCACGGCGATCAGCTGCAGGCTTTTGCCCGAGAAGCGGCCAAGCGCGGCAAGTCCGTGATTGCTTACAAACTGGGGCGCTCCAGCGCCGCAGCTGAAATGGCAGCCACCCACACTGGCGCGCTGGCAGGTGAAGACGATATTGCCGATGCATTCCTGAAAGACTTGGGCATTGCTCGCGTCGAAATGCTGGAAACGCTGTTCGAAATTTTCCCACTGGCACAAAAAATTCCAGCTCAAACAAAGGTTGCTCAGCGTGTAGCCGTCGTCACCACTACGGGTGGTGGTGCAGCCATGGTGGTTGATCAGCTGGGCGTACGCGGCATTACCGTACAACCGCCTTCGGCAGAAACCATTGCCAAACTGCAAGCCGCCGACATTCCGGGCAATGCAGGCCGTGTGCTGGACCTGACGCTGGCAGGCACCAAGTACGAAGTCATGATGAAGGCGCTGGACATTTTGCTCAACGCACCTGAGTTCGACATGGTGATTGCCGTGGTGGGTTCCTCCGCCCGCTTTAACCCCGACTTGGCGGTCAAGCCCATCATGGACAGCGCAGGCCACAGCAAACCACTGGTCACCATGCTGGTGCCCGATGCACCACAAGCGCTGGCGCAGTTGACCCAGGCTGACATCCCTTGCTTTCGCACGCCAGAAAGCTGTGCAGATGCAATCGCTTCGGTGTTCTCTCGCCGCCAGCTCAGCGTTCCTGCCATCGTCAAGGGCCATGCCACCACCGCCACCCGTGCGTTGAGTGAAGCCCAAGCCTACGATCTACTGGATACCCTGCAAGTGCCCCACGCGCCTGCAGCCACCTTTGATTTGCAGACCCTGCAGCCCGGCGCACTGCCTTTTGACTTCCCTGTGGTGGCCAAGGTTTGTTCCGAGCACATCCCCCACAAGACAGAAGTGGGCGGTGTCGTGCTGAGTATTCGCAGCCAGGAAGAATTGGCAGCTGCTTTTGCCACGCTGCGCAACAATTTGCAGGAGCGCGCCCCAGGCGTGCCTTGCGATCAGGTGCTGGTGCAGCCCATGCGCAAAGGGCTGACCGAAGTGCTGGTGGGCTACCGCATTGATCCTGATGCAGGCCCCATCATCATGCTGGCAGCAGGCGGCATCTGGGCTGAAGTCATGCGTGACCGAAGCATTCGCCTGGCACCCGTGAGTGTGGAAACCGCCCAGGAAATGATTGGTGAGGTGAAGATGCTGCAAACCGTAGCCGGGTTGCGTGGCAAGGCCAAGGGTGACCTGAACGCGCTGGCGCAGACCATCTCCAATCTCTCACAACTGGCGTTGCGTACTGACTTGAACGTGACGGAAGCGGAAGTCAATCCCTTGATGGTGATGCCTGAAGGTGAAGGCGTGTTGGCCGTCGATGCTTTGGTGATGCAACCGCTGTGATCTCGTACGCCCCGCCCCCGGTTGACACAGAGGCGGATGCCCTGAATGGGCAGCCACACCTTCTGCTACAACACGCCAATGCGCCACGGATGCCGACAGGCAGTGGCATTGTCTGGCACAGCTGGGGCCAAGGCGCGGTGCTGGTGCTGTTGCATGACTGGAACCACAGCTGGCAAGAGTGGCAACACAACATCGAACCCTTGTCACGCAAGTTTCAGGTTTGTGTGGCACAGCTTCCCGGTTCGCTGGAAAAGCATGCGCCAGACTGGGAGGACACCCAGGCTTGGGCACTGGCGCTGCGCAGTGACTTGCATGCGTTTTTTCCGGGTCAGTCATTCAGCCTGCTGGGGCAAGGGTGGGGCAGTATTTTGGCAGCCTATATCGCGCCAGATATGGAGCAACTGTCTAGCTTGGTGCTGCTGGGTGTGGGGGGACATGGCAGTGCCCCGCATCTTGCAGCACCACAGCCAGACGTGCTGGCAGCCAAGCTGCAACGCCACTGGCAATACTTTTCCAAGCCTGCATTACTAATATGGGGAGAAGGCGAAGGCGTTCCCTCACCCAGCCGGGCAGCGATTACTTTGGCAGCAGGCCATGAAGAGCGTGAATGGATGGCCTTGCCCAATGCTGCCTACCCGCTTCAGCAAACCTGCGCCACGGAAGTCAACATGGTGCTCACCCATTGGCTGCTGTCACACAGCTGACGCCGCCAGCCTCGGTGTACGCTGGGCCAACTAGTGCGCTCCCTAGAATGCCGTATGAGTAAAAAGCTACCGCCGCTGAATCCACTGAAAGTCTTTGACACAGTGGTTCGCACCCAGAATTTGACCAAGGCGGCACAAGAGCTACACATCAGCCAGTCCGCGGTCAGCAAGCAGTTGAATGTCCTGCAGACGTACCTCGGCGTTGAACTATTTCGCCGCGAGCGGCATGGCATCAGCCTGACCTATTCTGGCCAGCGCTACGCCGAGGCCATCAACCCGGCTTTCGACATGCTTTCCAAGGCCACCGAGGATCTGATGCGTTCAGGCTCGGACAGCACGCTGCGCATCCAAACCTACACCACATTTGCGGCCAAATGGCTGATTCCACGTCTGTCAGATTTCAACAGCAAGCATCCTGATATCACCGTCAAGATCACCAACTCGGTTTCGAACGTGGACTTTGACCGCGACAACGTTGATCTGGCGATTCAGATGGGCAACGGCGCATGGCCAGGGCAGGACAGCGATTTTCTGTTTGAAGACATCATTGAGCCAGTCTGCAGTCCCGAGTTTCTCAAACTCCATGCCCCGGATGCACGCTATCCGCAGGCCCTGCTGCGCGTGCGCTTGCTGGTTTCACATTTCCGCCCCCACGACTGGAAAACCTGGGCCAAATTGTGCCGCTATGACCAGGAGATCGAGCGCACAGAGCAAATGCGCTTTAGCAGCTCCATACTGACTTGGCAGGCAGCGGCAGACAGTCTGGGCATTGCGATTGGCCAGACCACTTTACTGGTCGATGACCTGAAAAAGCAAAAGCTTATTGCGCCCTTCAACTTACCGGTCAAGACAGGCTTGTCGTACTACCTGGTGCGACCTCAGTTACAGCGTCACTCGCGCAAAGTAGAAATTTTTAGAAGCTGGATTGCCACGCAGCTTGAACTCCTCCAACACCCCGCCTGAGATGACCGCCCACCGACACAGGCTTGCGCCGATCTTCGCCTACCTGATGACATTGACAGCAGCATTTGTGGCTGCCCAGTGCTTTATCTGGCTGCAAATTCCCCTGCCTTGGCTCACTGGCCCTTTGCTTTGTATCGGCATCCTGTCTGTGCTGAATACGCCGGTCGTGAGCATCGTCATGGTGCGCAATCTGGCGCAATGGGCGATGGGATCGGCACTGGGGCTTTATTTCACGCCGGAGATTTTGGCGATCATATCTCAGCTGTGGTGGTGCGTGGCACTCACGGTGCTGGTGGCGATTGCGCTGGGACTATTTAGCACCCAGTTCATCACATTTTTAAATCGCAACAACACCGGCTTTAGCAGCCGCCAGCAATTGGTGGCAACGGCTTATTACGCAGGGGCCATTGGAGCAGCATCGGAGATGACACTGCTGGCAGAGCGCCAGCAAGCGCGCACGGATCTGGTGGCTGCCAGCCATAGTTTGCGACTGATGATCGTCACGTTGTGCATTCCATTTGCCGTCACCTTGATCGAAACGTCGTCTGCCGGCTCCAGCACCACGCTGGCCCCCCTACCGTTGCAAGCGTTCCAGCCATTAGGTTTTGCGCTGTTTGCGCTGATTACTGCTGCGGGTATTGGCGTGCTCCACTATTTCAAGATGCCCAATCCCTGGTTCTTGGGGCCATTTTTTGCTTCCGTCATTTTGGCTGTGCTGGAATGCAATTTGTCGGCCATGCCTCCTGGCTCCAGCAGTGCTGCGCAGCTCATCATTGGCGTGAGCTTGGGAGTGCGTTTTAGCAGTGAGTTTCTCAAAAGCGCACCCTTCTGGGCTTTCAGCATTGCACTGCTCAGTCTGTGCTTGATCGCCATCAGCGCAGGTTTTGGCTGGCTGCTGAGCCAATTCGTGCCCGTTGATTTCGCGTCGCTGCTGCTGGCAACTGCACCCGGCGGCATCGTTGAAATGGCCATTACCGCCAAAATTTTTGCACTCTCTGTGCCCGTGGTTACCGCCTTTCAGGTCACCCGTCTGGTGGCAGTATTGCTGCTGTCGAACTGGGTCTATCGCTGCATCTATCGAGAAGCTCCCGCGCCAGAGTCAACGAGCGCCAAACGCTAGTAAAAACCCTATGTTTTTCAACTATTTATGAAAAATATAGACGCTTTCACCCCCATCGTCACAAACCCGTCAGCAACTTAAAGGGGTGCTCCGTAAAATCGCGCGATTGCGCATTTCTACAAGTCTGCCGGGCAGTTTTTGGCCACACGCCAAGAGGTGTACCTGCGGCACATCTCGCGCTTTTTGGAGACACCATGCAAGCACTGTTACGACTCTCACGGGGGATCGACTGGCTCAATGCCCAAGTCGGTAAATACGTTATCTGGCTCATTTTGGCGGCCACCGTTATCAGCGGTCTGAATGCCATCGTGCGCAAAGCTTTTCACACCAGCTCTAACGCTTTCCTAGAGGTGCAGTGGTACTTTTTTGCAGCGTCTTTCCTGCTCGCTGCAGGCTATACGCTGCTGGAAAAAGAGCACGTCAAGGTGGACGTCATCAACGCCAAGCTCAAGCTGCGCACACGGGTGTGGATTGACATCATTGGCTTTGCCTTTTTCCTCACGCCCATGTGCGCCATCGTGGTGTATTACGGCACGCCCTTCTTCCTGCAAGCGCTGAACTCCGGCGAAATGTCCAGCAACGCTGGCGGTCTGATCCGCTGGCCCGTGTATTTGATGATGCCCCTTGGTTTTGGCTTACTGCTGCTGCAAGGCTTCTCCGAACTCATCAAACGCATTGCCTTCCTGCAAGGGTTGATTGACGACCCGATGGTCAAAATCGTCGCCAAAACGCCCGAAGAAGAGTTGGCCGAGGCCATTCTCAAAGCCGAAGAAGAAGCGGCCCGCAACGGCGTCAAACGCGTCTAAGCAAGAGGGACATAGTTATGGAATTCCTTACCAACAATATGGCCCCGATCATGTTCGTGGGCCTGATCTGCTTCTTGCTACTGGGCTTTCCCGTGGCATTCAGCCTGGGCGCGTGCGGCTTGTTCTTTGCTGTAGTGGGCATTGAACTGGGCGTGTTGCCCGAAGCCTTGATGCAGGCATTGCCGCTGCGCATCTACGGCATCATGCAAAACGAGACGATGCTGGCCATTCCGTTCTTCACGCTCATGGGACTGATCCTGGAGCGAAGCGGCATGGCAGAAGACCTGCTGGACACCGTAGGCCAGCTGTTTGGTCCCATTCGCGGTGGTGTGGCCATTGCGGTGATTTTGGTAGGTGCGATGTTGGCGGCCACCACCGGTGTGGTGGCAGCTTCGGTGATCTCGATGGGTTTGATCTCGCTGCCCATCATGCTCCGGTACGGTTATGACCGGCGCGTTGCCTCCGGTGTAATTGCGGCCTCGGGAACACTGGCTCAGATCATCCCGCCCTCGCTGGTATTGATTATCTTGGCCGACCAATTGGGCCGCAGCGTGGGCGACATGTACAAAGGCGCATTCATCCCCGGCTTCATGCTGGTGGGTTTTTACATGGTCTTCATTTTCCTGCTGGCTTTCTTTAAGCCCAGCATGGTGCCTGCGCTGCCCCCGGAAGCGCGCAGCCTCAAGGAAAAAGATGGCTCCAACGGCATGACCTCGCTGGTGGTATTAACCGTGCTGTGCGTGGGCGTGTCGATTTTTGCGGCGCAGAACATGACCACCATCCACACCTGGTTCACCGGTGAAGTAGTGGAACGCGTGGCCAAGGACGAAACCATTGTGTTCTCCATGTGCTTTGGCGTGGCACTGGCGTTTGTGGCCGCCATGGTTAACCGCATCACGGGACTTGGCCTGCTGTCCCACGTGGCAGAAAAGGTCACCTTTGTACTGATCCCTCCGCTGCTGCTGATCTTCTTGGTACTGGGAACGATTTTCTTGGGCATTGCCACACCAACCGAAGGCGGTGCCATGGGTGCCTTGGGCGCCATGGTGATGGCCTGGGTGCGTCGCCGACTAAGCTTTACCCTGCTCAAGCAGGCGCTGACAGCCACCACCAAGCTGTCGTGCTTTGTGATGTTCATTCTGATCGGTGCGACTATCTTTGGCCTGACCTTCCAAGGCGTGGACGGCCCGCTGTGGGTGGAACACCTGCTGTCGGATCTGCCAGGTGGCCAGATGGGCTTCCTGATCCTCGTGAACATCATGGTGTTCGTGCTGGCGTTCTTCTTGGACTTCTTTGAGCTGTCCTTCATCGTGGTGCCGTTGCTGGCCCCCGTGGCCGACAAACTGGGTATTGACCTGGTGTGGTTCGGCGTGCTGCTAGCGGTGAACATGCAGACTTCGTTCATGCACCCGCCATTTGGATTTGCGCTGTTCTTCCTGCGTTCGGTAGCGCCGGACAAGGAATACACAGACAAGCTGACCAAGCGCCGGATTGCACCCGTGACCACTGAGCAGATCTACATGGGCGCGATTCCGTTCCTGTGCATCCAGCTCCTCATGGTGGGCCTGATCATTGCCTTCCCGGGCATTGTCTCCAGCGGCATGGACGAGAAAGTCGATTACGACCTGGATGCCATCCGTGAGCAGATGGAGTCGTCCATGCCTGCGCCGATTGACTTTGACAATCCGTACATGGAGCAAAGCGGCCCAGACGCCACCAGCGATACGGCTGACGAAGATCCGATGAAGGCACTTCAGGATGCGATGGGCAAATAAACCCTAGCGCCACCCCAAGCCCCAGCCCCTGACGCGCACAGCCTCAGGGGCTTTTTGATGGCATTTTGGACATCGCGCTTACCCAGACCCGATGACCCGCAAACGCACTCAATCTAGGCTTTAGGCAAGGTTGGCAGGATGACACATCCTAAAAAGATAGCTACCTGCCGTTATGTTTGCTAGTTTTCATAGTCAAACCTCATCAATAACCAGAAAACAGAAGGGCTTACTGCTCTCATTACTGATAAACACGGAAGAGTTGAATGGCTCTGTGGACTTGGCTACACTGCCGCCTGGGTGCCCGCTGCATACGGTGGCGATGGCAGGTGAATGTTCATGCGCAGGTCGGGCCGCCTGCGCTGCACGTTATGCGTGCGCGCCCGCCTTTTGCAATGCCCCCACAAGACCCTTTCACGCTGCACCCACAGTTTCCTTCACCGAGCCCCCGTATTCCTGGGCTGCAAACAGCGACTACCAAAGCCTCTGCAGGCTTTGTTCGTATGCTTCACATTGAGTCCATGAGCGGCATCGTGCTGCTCATAGCCGCAGCCCTGGCACTGTGGTGGGCCAACTCCCCCTGGGCAGCCAGCTACTTCGCCACCTGGCATGCTCCTTTGTCCCTGACGCTGGGGCCATGGAGCTGGAGCACCGACCTGCACTTTTTCGTGAACGACGTGCTGATGACCATCTTCTTCTTGGTCGTCGGCATGGAGATTCGCCGCGAAATGTACAACGGCGCGCTGTCTAACTTGCGCCAGGCCAGCCTGCCGGTCATTGCTGCGGTGGGCGGTGTCATCGTGCCCGCTGCCATTTATGTAGCCTTCGCGGGCAGCGACCGCATGCTGCTCAACGGCTGGGCCATTCCCACCGCCACCGACATTGCTTTCGCCGTGGGTGTGCTGGCGTTGCTGGGTAAATCTATTCCTGGGCCTTTGCGCATTTTTCTGCTGGCGCTGGCCATCATTGATGACATCGTGGCTGTCCTCATCATTGCGTTCTTTTACTCCGGTGGCTTGGATTACAGCGGCTTTGCGATTGCCTTGCTGGGCTTCGTACTGGTGTTGCTGTTTAACCGCATGGGTATTGCGTCAGCATGGGCCTATGCATTGCCCGGAGCCATTTTATGGATGGGTTTGCTGAAAACGGGCGCCCACCCTACGCTGGCAGGCGTCGTACTAGGACTGATGACACCTGTCGCCATGCGCCCTGCACAAAGACACCATTTAGAAGAAGCATTGGGAGCGCTCAGCCGCATTCATCGGCAGGCTCAACAAGGCCCTTTGGAGGCCCACACGCTGCACCACGAGCTGCAGATTGCGACCGCTGCACAGCGCGACCTGTTGCCACCAGTGTTTCGGTTGCCCACCTTACTGCACCCTTGGGTCGCGTTCGGTGTGATGCCTATCTTTGCACTGGCCAATGCCGGTGTGCAGTTTGGAGGCGTGGACCTGTCGGCGCCCGCGCAGCAAACCGTGGCCTTGGGCGTATTGTTAGCGCTGGTCATTGGCAAACCCATCGGCGTGTTTCTGGCGACCTTTCTTGCCGTCAAATCTGGTGTGAGCAGTTTGCCTCCAGGGGTGAACTGGACAGGCGTGGTGCTGGTGGGGGTGCTTGCGGGCATCGGTTTCACCATGGCCATTTTTGTAGGCGGTCTGGCCTTTAACGATCCGGGTTTGCTGGGCGCAGCCAAGTTAGGCATCTTGGCGGCATCGGCCACTGCTGCTGTGATTGGCCTTGTCTTTGGTTTCATGGTGCGCCGCAAGCTTTCTGCCTGAATGCACGCAGCGCATAAAAAAGCCGCTGCCTTGTCACCAAAGGCAGCGGCTTTTTTGCGTGGATGCTGAATGCAGCGCTTACTCGTGGCGCAAGGCCTCAATCGGATCCAGTTGCGCTGCGCGGCGGGCCGGGAAGTAGCCAAACACCACCCCAATCGCGGCCGAGAACACAAACGACAGGCCATTGACCATCGGGTTGAAGATGAACGGCACCTGCATGATCTGCGCCAGCCCCATGGAAGCCACTGCCGCAATGGCAATACCAATCAAACCACCCAATGCGGCCAGCACCACGGCTTCAATCAAAAACTGCAGCAACACCTCGCGCTCCAGCGCACCAATGGCCAAGCGCAGCCCAATCTCTCGCGTGCGCTCAGTCACGCTCACCAGCATGATGTTCATGATGCCAATGCCGCCCACCAGCAAGCTCACTGCCGCTACAGCGCCCAGCAGTGTAGTCATCACTTTGGTCGTGCCGGCCATGGTGTCGGCCAGCTGTTTGGTGTCGAGCACGTTGAAATTGTCTTCATCCGAAGGCGCAAGTTTGCGCAACTCACGCAGCAAGTCCCGCAGGCTGCTTTTCACGCGCTCGGGATCGCTGTTATCGGCCATGGACACCAGCAAGGTGCTGACACGGTTGTTGCCCGTTACGCGCCGCTGCAAAGTCTTCAGGGGAATCAGTACCTGATCGTCCTGGTCGTTGCCAAACGCGCCTTGGCCCTTGGATTCGAGCACGCCAATGATGGAGCACGAGAAGGCTTTCACACGCAGTTGTTGCCCAAGCACATCGGCAGCATTCGCGTACAGCTCGCGGTGCAGGGTTGAACCAATCACGCAGACTGAAGCGCCCGCACGCAGCTCTTCGTCGCTGAATTCACGGCCTTGCGACAGCTTCCAGTTGCCGGTTTTGAGCCATTCGTTGGTGCTCCCAATCACGGTCGATGACCAATTGCGTCCATCCGCCACCAAAGTCACGCTCGAGCGTGCCTCAGGCGCCACAGCAGCAATGCCGCCGATTTGCGCTTCAATCGCCCCCGCATCGGTGTCTTTGAAGGCAGGGGCTGGCGCCGCGCCTGGGCCCATGCGCATGCCTGCGCGAATCTGCAGCAAATTGGTGCCCAGGCCCTGAATTTGCGACTGCACGGCCATGGTGGCCCCGTTGCCCAGCGTGACCATGGTGATTACGGCACTGACGCCAATCACAATGCCCAAAATGGTCAGAAATGAACGCAGCATGTTGCGGCGAATCGAGCGCAAAGCCAAAAGAATGGTGTTGCCAAACATCAGTGCGCCTCCCCATTCGCAGCATCCGACTCTGCGGTTTGCTGGCGCAGCATGAAGGGCTCATTGCGCACATCGGTGTCAAGCAGGCCATCTTTAAACCGCACAATGCGGCGCGCATAGGCAGCCATTTCTGGCTCGTGCGTCACCATTAGCACGGTGATGCCCTGCTCAATGTTCAGGCGCCACAGCAGCTCCATGATTTCTTCGCTGCGCTGCGTGTCCAAGTTGCCCGTGGGCTCATCGGCCAGTAGCACCACGGGGTTACTAACAATGGCACGCGCAATCGCTACGCGCTGTTGCTGCCCGCCAGACAGTTCTGCGGGCGTGTGGTGCTCCCAGCCGTTCAAACCTACCGCCTCCAATGCCCTGGCGGCGGCAGCTTTGCGCTCTTGCGCGGTCTCACCCCGGTACAGCAAAGGCAGCTCCACGTTTTCCTGCGCGGTGGTGCGTGGCAGCAGGTGAAAGCCCTGAAACACAAAACCAAAATAACGGCGGCGCAAGCGCGCACGCTCGTCCCGATCCAGATCTTCTACGTGCACGCCCTTGAACAGGTACTCACCCGAGGTCGGGCGATCCAGGCAACCCAAGGTGTTCATGGCAGTAGATTTGCCTGAGCCACTGGGGCCCATGATGGCGACAAAGTCACCCTCTTCAATATCCAGATCAAAGCCTTTGAGCGCCTGGAATGCCAAGCCGCCTTCGCCGTACACCTTGACGATATTGCGCAGCCGTATCAACGGCATGGCGCCGCTGTCAGTATGCAGCGCTGTATTCATTGGGCCGCTCCACTGCGCTGGTCGGTAATGACCTGCGCACCCAGCGCCAGCTTTTCGCTGTCCACTTCGGTCATGCGGCCATCACTGATGCCGGTTTTGACCTGTACCGCCACCGGCGCATTATTTTCCAGCACCCACACATAGCGGGTCTGCCCCACGCCCAAAGCCTGGCTGCCACCAGCGCCACGGCTGGAGCGCATGCGCTGAGGCATCAGTTGCCCCATGATGCCGCCGCTGCCTCCCGAAGCACCGCTGCCACCTTGACCTTGAGGACGAGGGCCGCGCTCGCCCCCCGCTGCTGGTCCACCCGCACTACCTGCAGCGCCTGGTGCGTTAGGTGCCTGCATTCCTACCGGCGTAAAGCGCAATGCCGCGTTGGGCACCAGCACCACATCGTTGCGCTCATTGGAGCGAATGGTGGCCGAAGCAGTCATGCCCGGGCGCAATGACAAGTCTTCATTGCGCACTTCCAGACGGGCCAAATACGTCACCACGTTGTCTGTCTTGGTAGAGCCAAAGTCCACCCGTGTGACCTTTGCGGGATAGGTACGCGAAGGATGTGCACTGACGGTAAAACTGGCCCGCTGGCCCGCCTGGACTTGACCAATGTCCGCCTCATCGACCGACACTTCCAGACGCAGCTTTTGCAAGTCCTCCGCCACAGTGAACAGCGTCACGGCTTGCAACGATGCGGCCACGGCATTACCGGGGTCCACTGTCCGCGTCAAGATTACCCCGTCAATGGGCGACTTGATCGCAGATTTTGACAAGTTGGTTTCATCGGTTTTCAGTGCTGCTCTTGCATCATCCACAGAGGCACGGGCAGCAGCCTCATCGGCCGTGGCCCGCTCTACCGACGCACGCCCGGCATCCATTTCTGCCGCTGAAGGCACCTTGCCTCCCGAAATGCGATGCACTTCTTCCAAACGCGCAAAGTTGGCACGCGTCTCTTTGAACGTGGCCTGCGATTGCTGCAAGCGCGCTTGCGCGGAAGCCACTGAGGCCTTAGAGCGGCTCATTTGCGCTTGCAGCTTGTCCGCGTCCAGCTCCACCAGCACCTGACCTTTTTTGACCGTATCGTTTACATCCACCAGCACGCTGCGCACGGTGCCGGACAGCTCGGAGCCGACATTCACGGTGCGCGTCGGTTGCAAAGTGCCATTGGCCAGCACTGTCAGCGAGAGGTTGCCACGTTTGACCTCTTCGGTGATGTAGACAGGCTTGGCATTGGCTTGCTGTTGCTTTTGCCAGTACCAATAGCCGCCCACGGCCCCGGCAACCGCTACGGCACCAATCCACAGCGTCGGGCTTTGCCACCAGCGGCGTTTGAGACCATCGCCCAACAGCGCTTGAACATCTTTGGAAGTGCTTGTGGTGTTTTTCTTGTTCATCATGAATTCCGTTGCATTTTTTTAGGGTTGTACTGTGGCGTTGCTGATGTCTTGGCCGTCCACCCCCAATGGCTGCCAGCCACCGCCCAAGGCTTTGTACAGCCGCACATAGTCAGTACTGATAGCCGCTTGCCCGTTGGCCACGCTGTCTTGCGAAGACAGCAACGTGCGCTGTGTATCCAGCACAGTCTGAAAGTCCACCAGCCCACTGCTGTAGCGTTGATTGGCCAGCAACTGCGCGTTGCGCGCGGCCTCTTCTGAAATCTGCAGCTGCACCAGGCGCTCTTGATCGCCTTGTAATTGCACCAGCGCGTCTTCCACCTCTTGGAGTGCGGTCAGTACCGTGGCACGGTAGTTGATACGTGCTTGTTCCACCGCCGCTTGCTGTATCTGAATTTGCGCACGGTTTGCGCCCCCATCAAACAGCGGTGCGGACAGGCTGGCCGCCAGACTGGCGGCTACGGAAGCGCCATTGGTCAAAGCGCCGACAGTCAAGGCGCTCAGGCCCAGCGAACCGCCCAAGCGCAAGCTAGGAAAATTGGCACGCTCTTGTGCAGACAAATTAGCCACGGCGGCAATCACCCGCTGCTCTTGCACACGCACATCGGGACGCTGGCGCAAAGTGTCTACAGGCAATGTCATGGCCAGATTGGCCGGTGCCACCGGCAACGCTTGCGCTGCCATCAACACGCCAGCTAGAGCCGCAGGCACTTGCCCTGTCAATATGGCCAATGCATGGCGCGACTGCGCCATGGAGGTTTGAAGCGCAGGTATCTGCGCCGCCGTCTGTGCCGTGGATGAGCGCGCTTGCTCGGCATCCAGCGAAGTAGCCAGGCCCGCCTGCACGCGCCACTCAGTGATCTGCTGGTTTTCGCGTTGAATGGCCAAATTGTCTTGTGCAATACGCAGTCGGTTTTGCAGGCTGCGCAGCCCAATATAGGTCTGCGCCACTTCAGCGGCCAAAGACACGTGCGTGCCTTCCAGCGTCGCCAGCGCAGCCGCTACATTGGCTTCACCCGCCTGTACTGCGTTGTCTTTGCGCCCCCACCAATCGGGTTCCCAGCTGGCATCAATCCCTGCGTTGTAGCGATTACCAGCATCGTTATTCCCTTGGCGGCTACGGCTCGCCCCGGCACTGCTTCCCACGCTGGGCAGCAAATTCGCTTCTTGCACATTGAGCTGCGCGCGTGCCTGCCGCAAAGCGGCTTGTGCAGACTGAATACTGGAATTGGCCTGCAACGCTTGCTCAATCAAGCCTGTCATTTGCGCATCGCCAAAAAGCTGCCACCAACGGCTCAGGTCTTGGGGAGCTTGCAGCAGCGGTGCAGCGTCCGTGCTGTTCCACTGCGCGGGGACTGCAACCGCTTCGCTTTGCCCGGCAAATTGCGAAGTGTGGCTGCAACCTGCAATGAACACGGCGCAAGCCAGGGCCACCGGTAAAGCCCATGAGCGCGCCGGGTGGTGGTGAAAAAGAATGTTGTGGTTATTGTGCATACGGAAGAGACATGAAAGCAGTGGCCTTATTTCTACCCGCGATTGTGCAGATCCCATGTAGGGCCATGGCAAAAGCCATGTGAAGCTTTGGTAAAGGCTGCATGGCAGCACAAAAGCAGCACCCATAAAAACGCCCTCACACGGAGGGCGCAGATGCACAGCCTGGTGAAATTAAAGGGCCACGTTTTTCTCGACGATGGAATCGAGCGGCCAGCGCGGTTTCACATCAAACGCATAAGTCTTGCTAGCTTGCTGCTGTCCGGCTTGAATGCGCATGGCTGCAGCCATGGCAATCATGGCGCCGTTGTCGGTGCACAAGTGCAGCTCCGGATAATGCACGCGAATCTTGCGTTTGGCACACTCCTGATTGAGTTGCTCGCGCAGTAACTTGTTGGCGCCCACACCACCCGCCACCACCACACGCTGCATGCCCGTTTGCTTGAGTGCATTGAGGGTTTTTTTCACCAGCACATCCACAATCGCCGCCTGCGTACTGGCCGCCAAGTCTGCCTTGCGTGGCTCCAGCTCATCCCCCAGCTTTTTGGCTTGTGTGAGCACCGCTGTCTTTAAACCAGCAAACGAGAAATCGAGATCGCCGCTGTGCAGCAAAGGGCGTGGCAGCTTGAAGGCTTGCGGGTCGCCGCCTTCTGCCAGTTTCGACAAAATCGGGCCGCCCGGATAAGGCAGACCCATGACTTTGGCGGACTTGTCAAAAGCTTCTCCCGCTGCATCGTCAATGGTTTCACCCAAAATTTCGTAGCGGCCAACACCATCCACGCGCATGAGCTGCGTGTGTCCACCCGACACCAACAACGCGATGAAAGGAAACTCGGGCGGGTCATCACTCAAAAACGGCGAGAGCAAATGCCCCTCCAAGTGATGCACGCCCAGCACCGGCTTATCCAGCGCAGCCGCCAAGGCACAGGCGACCCCCGCACCCACCAGCAAAGCACCTGCCAGCCCCGGGCCTCGGGTGAAGGAGACCACATCAATGTCCTGCAAGGTTTTGCCTGCGTCTTCGAGCACCTGCCTCGTCAGTGGCAATACACGGCGAATATGGTCACGACTGGCCAGCTCAGGCACGACACCGCCATACGCACGGTGCATATCAATTTGGCTGTGCAAAGCATGGGAAAGCAGCGTTGGCACGCCCCCACCTTCCGGAATGCGCACCACGGCCACACCGGTTTCATCGCACGAAGATTCAATACCCAAGATCAGCTCACTCATAGCCCGTAAGTGTAGAACTGCGGCCGACTATGGCCGCGCAAGTCACGCAATGGCCTTGTGCTGTAGGCAAGAAAAAAGCACCCGAAGGTGCTTGCGAAGATGAGCGAGTGCTTAACGCTTGTTCAGGAAACTGCTGCCCAGCTTGAACAAATCCCCGACGTCCAGTTTGCCGTCACCGTTTTGGTCCAGCAAGCTGCCCAGCAGCCCCCCTGCCAAGCCCCCTTGTTGCTGGACCTGGGCGCGTTCCTGGCCCAAAGTCTCGCCCAAAGTACCAGCGTCCATATTGCCGGCTTTCACACGATTGGCGAGAAAAGCCATCACGATGGGCGCCAACATGGCCAGCAGTTGACCGGCGTTGTTGCCCAAACCTGTCGCCTGGCCCAGCCCGGTTTCTGCCTTTTGGCGATGGTTGCCAAAAATGTGTCCCAAGATGGCAGCGCCGTCACCCAAGGGATTGCTTGTACTGCTCGCAGCAGGCGATTGCGCACCACCACCCAGCACAGCGCCTAACAATCCACCCAAACCGCCAAGGCCCTGTGGCATGGCGGTGCTGTGGTCACGCTGCAAGGCACTGAACAGCTCGGCCGCGCCCTGCGGCTTGGCGGCGTTATTACCCAAAGCGCCCAACAGCAAAGGCAATGCGGCACCTACTGCAGACTGGATTTGTTGGCTATTGGCCCCCAACTGCTGGGCCATTTGCTGCATGGGCGCGCCTTGCAGTTGCGCCATCAGGTCGGATACCAGAGATTGCTGCTGACTCATGTTTTTTCTCCAAATGACAAGACGTCAAAACTGTAGGCACGAAGTATGCGTCGCTGCGTGCGGCTTGCCACCATTACGGTGCAGGTTCAGACAAAGACTGACATTTCCAAGAGCAAGACCCGAGTGAAAAATCTCAAAGCGCTATTTCAATATAAGAAATAGACATAAAGAATCACTCAAAATATCTTAAATTCTTTTAAAGATACCCATGAGCACCATCCAGCACTACCTCAAGGAAATCGGACGCGGCAAAGACGGCGCCCGCGCATTGACACGCGATCAAGCGTGTGAACTTTTGGGCTGGCTGCTGGATGGTCAGGCGCACCCCCTGCAAGTCGGTGCGTTTTGCTTGGCCATGCGGATCAAGGGAGAAACTGCACAAGAAATGGCAGGGTTTATGGATGCCGTCCAGGCCCGCATGCCGGCCAGCACGCTGTCCATATCACCCGTGGTGGTGCTCCCCAGCTACAACGGTGCCCGGCGCCTGCCTGTATTGACCCCCTTGCTCGCTTTGTTGCTGGTGCGTGAAGGCCTGCCAGTCCTGCTGCATGGCAGCACCACCGAAAGCAGCCGTGTGACTGCGGCACAAGTCCTGGAGCATCTGGGCTATGCCGCCTCTAGCGAATTAAGAACGCCCCAGTCCGGCGAATTGGTCCATCTGCCTACGCGTGCGCTGTTGCCCGGTTTGGCAGATTTGCTGGATGCCCGCGCCACCATTGGCTTGCGCAACCCAGCGCACAGTTTGGTCAAACACATGAATCCGCTGGCATCCAGTGGGGTACACAGCCTCGTGGTGGGTTGCTATACACACCCTGAATACAGCATCAGCATGGAGCACACCCATGCCGAAGCCCAAACCCACGCCCTGCTGCTGCGCGGCATGGAAGGCGAACCTGTGGCCGACCCGCGCCGCCAACCGGCCATGCGCGGCATCGTGCAAGGCCGCAAGGTGCTGGAGTTAAGCAACGAAAGTGGCTCTGTGCCTGTTGCCCCGGAGTTGCCTGCAGGCCTGGACATTGCAGCCACCGCAGCCTTTATCCGTGAAGTGCTGGAGGGTCATCGCTCCGTACCTGCACCGATAGCTGCCCAAGTGCGCACCATCATCGATTTACACCGCCAGATCAGCGCTTTGCCAGCACTCCAAGGAGCACCCGCATGACCGCCCGCACTTCACATACATTCGGTACTTGCACTTTGGTGGGTGCCGGCCCGGGAGACCCAGAGTTACTCACCCTCAAAGCGCTGAAAGCCATTCAGGCAGCCACCGTCTTGCTGGTCGATGACCTGGTCTCCCAAGCCATCGTGGATTTTGCGGCGCCCCATGCACGCCTGGTTTATGTCGGCAAGCGGGGTGGCTGCAAAAGTACGCCCCAAGCCTTTATTGAAAAGCTGATGGAAGCCGAGGTGCGCAACGGAGAGCATGTGGTGCGCCTGAAAGGGGGCGATCCTTTTATCTTTGGCCGGGGTGGTGAAGAAGTCGAACACCTGCGCAGCGCGGGCATTGAAGTGCAGGTGGTCAATGGAATTACTGCAGGCTTGGCCGGCTTGACCAGTCTGGGCGCACCGCTGACGCACCGTGCGCATGCACACGGCGTAGTCTTTATTACCGGTCACGCCAAGCCCGGTGACAGCGGCACCGACTGGCGCGCACTGGCAGCCACGGCGCAAGCGGCCAAGCTCACGCTGGTGATTTACATGGGCGTTAGCGCCATCGAACACATCAGCGCAGAGTTACAAGCCGGCGGCATGCCAGCCCATACCCCTGCCGCCATCATTCAGCACGCCAGCCTGCCCCAGCAGCGCCATGCCATTACCAATTTGCAAGAGCTGGCGCATACACTGCACACGGAGGGTCTGGCCAGCCCTAGCGTGCTGGTGATTGGCGATGTGGTACAGGGCATCGCCTCCTGGGCGCAGCAAGTCGGTCAGAGCCCAGCGCTGCAAGCCACAGGCTAAATCATCATTGATAGCTACCTACCCTTGCTATATAAGGGCTAGAGGCATATTTTATGCTTATTTAAAGAACCAGGGCCGTACTGGTTAGCCCGGTGAAAGTTTTTGAAAAAAGCAAGCGCAATTGCGGCGGGTGAGCAGGCTGCCTACAAGATCTGCGATCTGTCTTATTTTTGCTATCTACATTCGTGAAAATGTCACGTAATAGTGTTTTATTGGTAAGTATTAGCGATTGCGAGGCGATTCATGCGTTATGCAGATTTCAAAATAGGCACCAAACTCGGCAGCGCTTTTGCACTGCTGCTGGTCGTCACACTGGCTTTGGGTGGAATCGCACTCATGCAGCTAGAACGCATGCACCAGGCCATGCAAACCATGGGTAGTAGCGCGCTACCTAGCGTGTCAGAGGCCGGCAACATCCGCTCACAATGGAACCGCTTTCGCCGCCTAGAAAGCCATTTGCTGCCTACCCAGTCCGAGCAGAGCGCACAAGCTCTGGTGCAGCAAGTGCAAAGCGTTCGCACCTCCATCGGCCAATCTGAAAAGAACTACGAAGCGCTGCCCCATTCCGAGGAAGAAATGCAGCTCATGCGCGCTTACCTGCAGCACCGCGACACCTATCTTGCGTCGCACCAAAAGTTCACCACTGCTGCGCAAGACCTGCACCGCAATAACTCGGACGATCCTGCCAGTCTGCAATCGCTGCAGCACATGTATGACGAGGCGGAAACCAGCTTTGCCGCGCTGGCAGAAACCGTCGGCAAACTCTCCAGCCTGACCCAGCGCGACGCGCAAACGCTGCGCCAGGACAGCGAATCCTTACGCGCCTCGGCCGTGTGGTGGGTGGCTGCAGGCATGGGCCTGAGCGCCCTGCTGGCGACAATATTCGCCATCATCGTGACACGCTCGGTATCGCGCCCCGCCAATCTGGCAGTAGAGGCGGCCACGCAAATTGCCAATGGCGATCTCACCCACACCATCCCCCCTGCCGGCAAGGATGAAATGGGCGTGCTCATGGCGGCGCTGGAGCAAATGCGTGGCAACCTCAATCAGGTGGTGCAACGTGTGCGCCATAACGCAGAATCAGTGGCTACGGCCAGCGAAGAAATCTCCAGCGGCACCACGGATTTGTCGTCCCGCACTGAAGAGCAGGCCAGCGCCTTGCAACAAACGGCGGCGTCCATGGAGCAGCTGTCCTCCACCGTGCGCCAGAACGCGGACAGCGCCCAGCAAGCCAATCAACTGGCGCTCAATGCGTCGCAAGTGGCCGCGCAAGGAGGCGATGTCGTGGGTGAGGTGGTGGAGAACATGCGCACCATCACCAGCAGCAGCCGCAAGATTTCCGACATCATTGGCGTGATTGATTCGATTGCCTTCCAGACCAATATCCTGGCCCTCAATGCTGCGGTAGAAGCCGCCCGCGCGGGCGAACAGGGGCGGGGCTTTGCCGTGGTGGCCAGCGAAGTGCGCTCATTGGCGCAACGCAGCGCGGAGGCCGCCAAGGAAATCAAGCAACTGATTACCCACAGCGTTGACAGCGTCACCGCCGGTACGGCCCTGGTGGATCGCGCGGGCACCACCATGCAGGACGTGGTCAGCTCGATTCGCCGCGTCACCGATCTGGTGGGCGAAATCAGCGCCGCCAGCACCGAGCAAAGCCAGGGCGTGAGCCAAGTCGGCGAAGCCATCACGCAAATGGACACCGCCACCCAGCAAAACGCTGCCTTGGTGGAAGAAAGCGCAGCTGCGGCAGAAAGCCTCAAACGCCAGGCGCAGGAGCTGGTACAGGCGGTGTCTCATTTCAGAACCACCGGCACCGCCCAGGCCTCACGCAGCCTCAGCGCGCACCCTGCCCCCATGCCACGCACAGCGGCCCGGCCTGCGGTCCCCATGCCGCGCAAGCCAACGCCCACACCGGCGACTAACCCGCGCATCGCGGCATCGTCCAAAGCCCCAGTCCAGCCCCCTAGCGCCAAGGGCAGTGATGACGACTGGGAAACTTTCTAAGCACTGATTGCGGGGCTCAGGTTTCGGAGGGCGCGGACTTGCGAGTTTGCGCAAAGCGCAGCGCCACTTCCTTGCGCATTGCTTTGCGGATCAAGGCGGAATGCCAACGGCGCTTTTCGTCCTCGCTTTCGGGCTGCAACGCAGGCACCGAGACGGGCTTGCGCTCTTCGTCCACCGCGACCATGGTGAAAAAACAGCTGTTGACGTGGCGCACCACTTGGCCGCGAATGTCTTCCGCAATCACCTTGATGCCAATTTCCATGGAGGAAGTGCCGGTGTAATTGACACTGGAGAGAAACGTCACCAGCTCGCCCACATGGATGGGCTGCAAAAACATGACTTGGTCGACGCTCAGCGTCACGCAATAGCGCCCCGCATAGCGGCTGGCGCAGGCGTAGGCCACTTCGTCGAGTTTTTTCAAGATAGCGCCCCCATGCACATTGCCGGAGAAGTTGGCCATGTCAGGGGTCATCAGCACGGTCATGCTGAGTTGGTGGGAAGGCAAATTCATGGGTTGGCATTGTAAGAATTGATAGCAAGGCAAGCACTTTGCATGCCCGGCAACCCAGCATCAAAGCAGGACTTGGAGGCTTGGCTACACTGCCGCCTGACTTTGATTACGCGCCCGTTGGATGACGGGCTTTTGTTTTTTGCACTGCCGCCCCTTGCCTTATGACCCGCCACGCCACCAGCCCCTCGCTCTCGAAATTTGACGCAGTCATCATTGGTGCCGGGGCTGCGGGGCTGTTTTGCGCCGCCCAGGCGGGACAGCTAGGCCTCAAAGTCTTGCTGATTGACCACGCCGAAAAAGTGGCCGAAAAAATCCGCATCTCCGGCGGCGGGCGCTGCAACTTCACCAACCGCGATCTGGATGTGCGCGCGCCACACAAACACTATGTGGGGCAGAACCCGCAGTTTTGCCGCTCCGCCCTGTCGCGCTATACGCCCTCTGACTTCATCGCACTGATGGACAAGCACGGCATTCCCTACGAAGAAAAACACAAAGGCCAGCTGTTTGCCACCACCAGCGCGGAAGACATCATCCGCATGCTGCTGGCCGAATGCGCAGCGGGCGGCGTGGAGCACTGGCAACCTTGCGCTGTTAAAAAAGTAGTGTTTTTGCCTTCTAGCCCAGACACAGCAACGGCTGGCAGCTATGAAATTCACACAGACCGTGAAACGGTCTCCGCGCCACGTCTGGTCATTGCGACCGGTGGTCTGTCGATTCCCAAAATTGGCGCCACCGACTTTGGCTACCGGCTGGCCCAGCAATTCAAGCTGCCGCTGATTGAGCGCCGTGCAGGCTTGGTGCCGCTGACCTTTGATGGCACGGGCTGGCAACCGTATGCGCAGTTGGCAGGCCTGGCGCTGCCAGTGGAAATCAGCACCGGCAGCAAAAAAGAGCGCATGACGTTCCATGAAGATTTGCTGTTCACGCACCGCGGCCTGTCTGGCCCGGCGGTGCTGCAAATTTCCAGCTACTGGAAAGACGGTACGCCGCTGCACATCAACCTGCTGCCCGGCACCGACATGGCCGCGTTGCTGCAAGACGCCAAAAACCGCTCGCGCAAACTGGTTGCCAACGAGCTGGCGGCACACATGCCCACGCGCCTGGCCGACGCCTGGACCAGCCAGCAGCCCGAGCTGCAGCGCCCCATCAACGAAGCCAGCGACAAAGCGCTGACCAAGCTGGCCGAACAACTGAGCCGCTGGGAGATCACGCCCAATGGCTCTGAGGGCTATAAAAAGGCCGAAGTCACCTTGGGCGGTGTGGACACCAAAGCCCTGTCGCAACAGACCATGGAAGCCAAAACCCAGCCCGGTCTGTACTGCATTGGCGAGGTGGTGGACATCACCGGCTGGCTGGGTGGCTACAACTTTCAGTGGGCATGGGCCAGCGGTTTTGCCTGCGCGCAGGCCATGGCGCAGCAACACGCTGAGACAGCTTAAGGCCCCTTCATTCAGGCGCTCAACGCCCGAACGCCCGAACCCTCTGCAAAATCCGCTACAATGCTCGACTTTGCTGGCAATACCCCGTCGGCCATACTAGTTAAATAGAGACGGGGAATAACCGCTGCACATGGCTCTTAGGCCCGATCTCCCAAGAACCCTCTGTCAGCACAGATATCTGGAAATTGAATGACTACCATCCGCGTCAAAGAAAACGAACCCTATGAAGTTGCCCTGCGCCGCTTCAAGCGCACCATCGAAAAGCTGGGCCTGCTGACAGACCTGCGCGCTCGTGAATTTTACGAAAAGCCTACGTCTGAACGTAAGCGCAAGAAGGCTGCTGCCGTCAAGCGTCACTACAAGCGCGTGCGCAGCATGCAACTGCCTAAGAAGATGTACTAATCAGTACTGATCTTCCAAGGTTAGGATTCGTCGGCCCTTAAAAGCCGCAAACCCGCGCTCGGGACGCCAGGCGCGGGTTTTTTGTTTTCTGGCCACTGCAATGGTGCAGTGACCTTCCTACTGAAGGAGTTCGCCATGAGCCTCAAGGCCCAAATTACCGAAGACATGAAGACCGCCATGCGCGCCAAAGACAGCGTGCGCCTGGGCACCATCCGCCTGCTGCAAGCTGCCATGAAGCAGCGCGAAGTGGACGAGCGCATTGAACTGGACGACGCCGCCATCGTGGCCATCGTCGACAAGCTCATCAAGCAGCGCAAGGACTCCATCGCCGCGTTTGAAACTGCCAACCGCACAGACCTGGCCGATATTGAAAAGGCCGAGCTGGAAGTGCTCAAGGTGTACCTGCCCGAGCGCATGTCAGAAGCTGAAATCACCACCGCCGTGCAAGCCATCGTGGCTGAAGTCGGCGCAACCGGCCCTGGCGACATGGGCAAGGTCATGGGCAAAGTGAAGTCTGCACTGGCAGGCAAAGCCGATATGGGTCTGGTGTCTGCTGCGGTCAAGGCTGCACTGAGCAAATAACGTCGCCATCAGCTTGGGCACCTGCTTACCAAGTTGCAAAAAAAAGGAGCTATTAGTCCTTGTCAATGCTAGTTTTCAGTGTCTTTTGAGATTGAAAACCAAGCAAACCAAGGGGCTGCAGCTCCTTTTTTTACGCCTAAATGGATGACACGGACTAGGACACGTCTGACAGTACATCTACCGTCTTGTCAGCTCAGGGTGGTGGCATTAAAAATGCTTCTCTCTTTTTACAACCACCAAGGATGCCCACCATGCAGATTTCTCGCCGTCATTGCCTGCTCTGGGGTGCAGGGCTTGCTTCTGGCAGTTTGCTGGGTGCCTGTGCCACGCCATCGAGCACCAAGACCGTATCTAGCATGGGATTTTTCCAGCAGCAACTGGGCAAGGCACGCATCACCGCGCTGAGCGATGGCATCGGTCGCCGCCCACTGGATGCAGGCTTTGTCAAAAACGCGCCCTTGGCCCAAGTACAAGCCGCGCTGGCTGCCGCCAACCTGCCCACCACGCACATTGATGTGCCCTACACCTGCTTTGTGGTGGAGCTGGACGGCAAACGCTATTTGCTGGACACCGGTTTTGCCGACAACGGCGCAGCTGGCACGGGGCACCTGCACCAGCACATGCGCGCGGCGGGCATTGATCCGGCAAACATTGACGCCGTCATCATCAGCCACATGCATGGCGACCACATCAACGGCCTGCGCCGCAAAGATGGCAGCCTGGTGTACCCCAAAGCCAAGGTTCACATCCCGCAGGATGAAGCGGCCTTCTGGCTCGACGACGCACGCATGCTGGCATTGCCAGAATCGGGCCGCGGTGGCTTTCAGAATGCGCGCCGCGTATTCAAGGGCTACCCCCGCGAGCTGATTCAGCTGTTTAAGTCAGGCGAGGATATTGCCCCGGGCATCAGCACACTGGCAGCCTTTGGCCACTCACCGGGGCATACGGCCATCCGCGTGCAATCGGGCAGTGAGCGCTTTACGTTTATTGGCGATGCCGCACACTTGCCGGTACTGTTCGTCAAAAACCCAGACTGGCAGGTGCAATTTGACATGAACCCTGAGCAGGCACGCATTACGCGCCACGCCCTGCTGGCCCGCCTGGCGGCAGACAAGGACTGGGTCGGTGGCTACCACTTCCCACTGCCTGCCATCGGACAGCTGCAAAAATCAGGCGCAGGTTACGAGTGGGTCCCTCGCAAATAAGCAGGCGCCCTTGCAATCACCGCCCTAGCCAATGCTGGGGCTTTTTTGTGCCTGCAGCCCTCAGCTACATCGCTTGTACATGCTTGAAGCACCTTCCAAATGGATAAACAATCCGTCCATTCAAAACAAGGATGGACCATGTCTACACCCAAGAAAATTGCAGTGATCGCTGGCGACGGAATCGGCAAGGAAGTGATGCCTGAGGGCCTGCGCGCCTTGGAAGCTGCTGCAAAAAAATTCAATTTACCGCTGGAGTTTCACCACTTTGACTGGGCGCACTGCGACTACTACGCCCAACACGGCCAGATGATGCCGGATGACTGGAAGGCGCAGTTGCAAGACATGGATGCCATCTTCTTTGGCGCCGTGGGCTGGCCTGCGACGGTGCCCGATCACGTCTCGCTGTGGGGTTCGCTGCTCAAATTTCGCCGCGAGTTTGACCAGTACATCAACTTGCGCCCGGTGCGCCTGTTCGAAGGTGTGCCCTGCCCGCTGGCGGGCCGCAAGCCCGGTGAGATTGACTACTACGTCGTGCGTGAGAACACCGAAGGTGAATACACCGCGCTGGGCGGAATCATGTTTGAAGGCACAGAGCGCGAGATCTGTATCCAGGAATCGGTCTACAGCAAAAAGGGCGCTGAGCGTTTGCTGAAATATGCCTTTGAACTGGCCCAGAGCCGCAGCAAAAAGCACGTCACGCTGGCCACCAAATCCAACGGTATTGCCATCAGCATGCCATGGTGGGACAAGCAGGCCGATGCCATGCACCAAAACTACCCCGAAGTGGTGCTGGACAAGCAGCACATCGACATCCTGACGGCCCGCTTTGTGCTGCAGCCCGGCCGCTTTGATGTGGTGGCCGCTACCAATTTATTTGGAGACATCTTGTCAGACCTGGGGCCAGCCACGACCGGGACGATTGGCCTGGCACCTTCGGCCAACTTGAACCCTGAGCGCACGTTCCCCAGCCTGTTTGAGCCCGTCCATGGATCGGCCCCTGACATTTACGGCCAGAACATTGCCAACCCCATCGCCATGATCTGGTCCGCCGCTTTGATGCTGGATTTTCTGGGGCACAGCCAAGGGCCGTGGCGCGCAGCGCACGATGCCATCGTGGCCGCCATTGAAGACACCCTGCGCCAAGGCCCGCGCACGCCAGACTTGGGCGGCACCGCCACCACCACGCAGATGGGCGAGGCGATTGCAGCACGCTTGGCGGGGTAAAGCTGCCATCGTTTGACATCGTTTGAAGTAGCTTGAGCTTGCATCGCGGGCTCAAACCCCTGCCCAGCGATGCAAGTGCCCCCGCGCGGCTAGCTGCCTGCAGTCTCCAGCATTCGCTCTTGCACCCAAAGCTCAAAATCTTTGGGTGCCAGCGGTCGAGAGTACAGATAGCCTTGTGCCACGGGGTAGCCCTGGTCACGCAGCATGACGTTTTGCAATGCTGTCTCCACCCCTTCCGCGACCACGGTCAGACTCAGACTTTTGCCGATGCCCAAGATGGCGGTGCTCAATGCACGCGCGGCCTCATCGTTTTCCAGATCTGCCACAAAGCTGCGATCGAGCTTTAACTCACTGACGGGCAAACGTCGCAAGTAACTCAGGCTGGAGTAACCGGTACCAAAATCATCCATCGACAGGCGCACGCCGTGGGCATGCACTGCTTCAATGGTTTTCATGGTGCTGATGTTGGTGTCCAGCAAAATGCTTTCCGTCAGCTCCAGCGTCAGGTCTTTGGGGGCCAAGGCGTTGCGCTCGAGCGTGTCGGCGATCATGCTCGGCAAATCCAGGTTGTGAAAGTTCGACGGCGACAGATTTACGGCCACCGAAGGTACCACCAGGCCTTGCGCGCGCCACTGCGCCAACTGGCGGCACGCTTCAGTCACGGCCCAGCGCCCCAGATCGGCTATCAGCCCGCATTCCTCTGCCAACGGAATAAAGCGTGCCGGAGAGATTTCGCCCAGCGTGGGATGGGTCCAGCGTGCCAGTGCCTCCACGCCGTACAGACGCCCCGTGTCCATTTCCACCTGCGGCTGGTAGTGCAGCAGCAATTGTCCATCCAGCAGCGCCTGGCGCAGTGCGTTCTCCAGCGCCAGGCGCTCTTGAGCGAGGCGATTCATTTCACTGCTAAAGAAACTAAAGCGGCCTCGCCCTGAACTTTTGGCCTGGTACATGGCCATGTCTGCGCGGTGCAGCAAGGTTTCCATGTCACGACCATCTTGGGGGAACATTGCCACGCCAATGCTGGCAGACACAGCCACCGAGGTTTCCAGCAAATTCAAGGGCTCGGCCAATAAGTTTTGCAAGCGCTCAATGACAAGGCCAACATCATCGGCATTGCATTCCGGCAGCACCACCACAAACTCATCGCCCGACAAGCGCCCGGCAATATCAGATTGCCGCAGTACCTCTTTCACGCGCGACGCCACCACACACAGCAACTCATCTCCGGCAGGATGACCCAGTGAGTCATTGACCTGTTTGAAGCGATCCAGATCAATGAACAACACCGCAGCCTTTTGGTCGGCGCGTTCGGCTGTTGCCAGCACTTGTTCGGCTTTCGCTTGCAGCAAGCTGCGGTTCGGCAGGCCCGTCAGCGCGTCGTAAAACGCCAGTTGACGGATCCGCAAGCGTGACTGCTCGCGCTCCATGGCCAGCGCGCACAGGTGCGTGCAGGCGTTGACGAGCTGACGGTGGTAGTCCGACGCCACGCCCGCGCCCGAGTCACGGTAATAAAACGCAAAGGTGCCCAAGACGGTGCCGTCTTTGTCAACAATTGGCGTTGACCAGCAGGCGCTATAGCCAAGCGGCAAGATCAGGGCCTTGAAATCTTCCCACAGCGGATCGGTGGCAATGTCACTGACCAATACCGCTTCTTTGCACCACGCTGCGGTGCCGCACGAACCCACGTTAGGGCCGATAGCCACGCCATCGAGCTGCGACGAATAGGAAAACGGCAAACTCGGCGCGGCCAGCGGGTGCAGCAGCCCCTGCGCATCTACGCGCAATATAGAAGCGCTGATTTCTGGTGCAATCCGCTCGACCTCTTCGCAGACCATCTCCAGCACTTCCATCAAAGGCCGATCGCGGGCCATGGCCTCCATCACCCGATGCTGCAAAACCTCGTGCATTTTGGAGCTGGTGATATCGGTCAGCACCGTCACCGTGTATTGCCAGCTACCAGCGTCGTCAGAGACTGGGTTGCTGATCACTTTGGCCCAGTAACGCTGCCCGTCTTTGCCAACGACCACCTCCTCCATGCTGACCGCCCGACCCGCACGCAAGTCGCTGCGGTAATACTCGACGAAGTGGGGCGTTTTTTGCGGGGACAGTAATTCAATGGCAGCGTGGTCTGCAATTTCCTCCAATGTCCAGCCAAACATTCGGCTAAAACCATCATTGACGTACAAAATGCGTGAGCGTTCATCACTGATAACGATGGCATTGTCCGTTGCACCCGCCACCAGTGAGAGGCGTCGCAAATGCTCTTGCTGCGCAAGCTCAATCTCATGGCGTTCGGTAATGTCGGAGGCCACCTTCAACACATGCGTCAACACCCCCTGCTCATTGGCGATGGGTGAGTACAAAGCCTCCAGCCAGCAGGTACTGCCATCGCTGCGCACACGCTCCACCACCCCCGAAAATTCTTGCCCTGCGCGCAAGCTTTTCCACATGTCGGCATACGCGGGGCTCTGCCCCAACGCAGGCGAACAAAAGCTTTGGTGTGTGCGCCCTTGCCACTGCGTGCCTTGCAGTTGCAGCATTTCCAGGTAATTAGGATTGGCATGGATCAGGTGGCCATCCAGATCAAACTCCGCCAAAGCCATCACCCGCTCCAGCACTCCAAACCGCGCCGCTTGTAACGGGATAGTTGCTTGGTTCTCTATATCCACTGCCTGCATTGTTTTTCCTTTTTGTATGGGCAACGTGCTGCGACAGCCACCTGCTCCATCAGGGGCTGCCTTGGAATACTTGCACCGCGCAGACCGGCTACCGGCCCTATTAGACGGTGGCAAGTATGACGGAGAACTGACGAAAAGTTACAAACTCAACTACCCCTTGAACGCCACAACCAGCGCCCACCCATCTGATTCACTAGCATGCCCAACAACACGCCCAGCGTGCCCAGCCATTGCATGCCGGTGGGGAATTCACCCAGCAAGAGCATGGCAGAAATCAAACCAATCACCGGCACCAGCAGCGACAACGGCGCCACCGTGCTGGCTGGATAGCGCTGCAGCAATTGCGTCCAGAGGCCATAGCCCAGCAAGGTGGACAGCAGCGCCAGATACGCGATGACCCCGAGCCCTTTCCATGTGATGGCTTGCAACTGCTGCTGCATGGCATCGACCCCGCCTTCCAGCCACACGGACAGCAGCAGCATCGGAAGGATAGGAAAGACACTGCTCCACACCAGAAATGGCACGGGCTCATAGGCGCCGTACTTGGCCGCGTGGCGCGTAATCAGGTTGGAGGCGGCCCACATGGCGGCCGACCCCACCGTGCACAAAAACCCGATCAGCGTCATCTCCGAAGCGCTGTTGCCGTGTGCGGAGCCAATGGTGATCAATCCCACAATCGCGATGCACAGGCCCAGCCACTGCCAAGGCTGCGGACGCTCTTTCAAAAACGCAGCGGCCATCAGTAACGTGATGAAGGCTTGGGTTTGCAGCACCACCGAGGCCATGCCAGCCGGCATACCCAGTTGCATGCCCACAAACAGCAGCCCAAACTGGCCCACCCCCTGCACCAGGCCGTAAGTCGCCAGCAGGCCCCAAGACAAGGTTTTGGGCGGGCGCACAAAAAATAGAAATGGCAACGACGCCGCCATAAAGCGCAGCGCACACAGCAGCAAAGGCGAGAGCTCTTGCAAGCCCCATTTCATCACCACGAAGTTCACCCCCCACACCACGATCACGACGAGTGCCAGCAGCCAGTCTGCGCCGCTCAATCCCTTGCTGTTGTTATGCATGTTTTTGGCATCTAGCCCTTGCCCTGTCTAGGCAAGAAGCTATAAATTTATTGATATTGATGGACGAAAAAAAGGCATGCTGTGCGCAGCATGCCTGGGTTGGAGGAAGCTGGTACAGCAGCTTTAGCTGCCCGCCACCTTCATGCGGTTGATCAATATCGAACCCACCGTCTTGGCTCCGTAGTTATACGCGTCTGCGCCAATCGCCTCAATGCCCATGTACATGTCTTTGAGGTTGCCCGCAATCGTGATCTCTTGCACCGGGAAAGCGATCTCGCCGTTTTCTACCCAAAAGCCCGAGGCACCGCGCGAGTAGTCACCCGTGACGTAGTTCACGCCCTGGCCCATCAACTCGACCACCAACAGGCCCGTGCCCAGTTTTTTGAGCATGGCATCCAGATCATCACCACGGCGCGTCAGGCGCGAGGTCATGGCGAGGTTGTGCGAGCCACCGGCATTGCCCGTGGTCTTCATGCCCAGCTTGCGCGCCGAGTAGCTCGACAGGAAGTAGCCCTCTACGCGGCCACTGTCGAGCACCATGCGACGCTGAACGCGCACACCTTCATCATCGAAGGGCGAGCTGCCTTTGCCGCGCAGGATGAACGGGTCTTCTTCGATGCTGATGTGCTTGGGGAAAACTTGCTTGCCCAGCGAGTCCAGCAAGAAGCTGCTCTTGCGGTACAGCGTGCCGCCGCTGATGGCTTGCACAAAACCACCCAGCAGGCCAGCGGCCACGGGCGACTCAAACAGCACCGGGCATTCGATGGTCGCAATCTTGCGGCTGCCCAAGCGGCTCAAAGCGCGCTGCGCAGCGTAGCGGCCAATCTCTTCGGGCGAAGCCAGCTCTACCGCATCGCGCATGGAGCTGTACCAGTAGTCGCGCTGCATCTCACCATTGCGACCGGGCAGGGACGCAATAGGCGCCACCGACACGCTGTGGCGCGAGCTGGCATAACCACCGCGAAAACCACGCGTGTGGGCGCTAAAAAAGTGGCTTTGCTGGGCCGAAACGCTGGCGCCTTCGCTGTTGGTGATGCGCTTGTGCGTTTTCATCGCGGCATCTTCCGCCTGAATCGCAATGCGCGCAGCTGCTTCGCTGGTCACATTCCAGGCGTGGAACAGATCCATGTCTTTGTGCGTGTCTTGCGGCGCGATGTCATCGGCATCGGGCAAACCTGCCGTCGGGTCTTCGGCAGTAAAGCGGGCGATATCGAAAGCCGCCTGCACCGTTTGCTGAATCGCAGCTTCCGAGAAGTCCGAGGTGCTGGCATTGCCACGGCGTTGGCCCACATACACCGTCACGCCCAGCGACTTGTCGCGGTTGCGTTCCACGGTCTCCAGCTCACCCTTGCGCACACTCACAGACAGGCCGCAGCCTTCTGAGGCATCAGCACCAGCGTCGGTGGCGCCCAGCTTTTTGGCGTGTGCAAGGGCCTGGTCCACCAGACCTTCAAAAAAGGAACGGCTGTAGCTAAAGCCGGAATCAGCCTGTGCTGCGGTGGTGCTTGTGGAGCGTGTGCGGGGTTTATTCATAGCGGCGGATATGATACCCAGCACTGCAGCCCCTATGCGCTGCCACCCTATTCCCTCTGAGAAAACATGTCACGCAAACCCAAAAAAGGCTATTACGTAAAGGGCGTTTTCGTTGCTGAAGGCAGCGATCGCGACCTGGAACTGAAAGCCGAACTCAAAGGCACCTGGGACCAGACCCGCACTGATCGCAAAGTAGAAAGCGACGCCCTGCAAGACCTGGGCGAAGCACTGCTGGGCCTGCGCCCCAAGCTGCTGGAACGCCTGCAACTGCCTGAAAAGCTGATGGATGCGTTTGCCGAGCAAAAGCGCCTGACCAACTTTGAAGCCAAGCGCCGCCAGATGCAGTTCATCGGCAAGCTGATGCGCAAGCTGGAAGAAAGCCAGGTCGAAGCCGCCAAGGCCGCGCTGGAAGAACAGCGCACCGGTGTGAGCCTGGAGCAAACCAACATCTTGGTGGCCGAGCAATGGCGCGACCGCCTGATCATCGGCGACGAGCCCTTGACCATCTGGCTAGAGCAGTTCCCGCAGACCGATGTGCAGGAACTGCGTACCTTGATGCGCCAAGTGCGCAAGGACGACGCCACCGCCTTGAAAAAGGCCGCTGAAGCCGAAGCCAAGGGCCACATCCTGCCACCCGCCAAAAAAGGCACGGCGTACCGCGATCTGTTCAAAGTGCTGCTCTCGCACATCAACGGCACCGCCAACCGCACGACCGATGAAGTCGAGGTGGAGCCTATCGATGAGGGAGAGGACGCTGAATGAGCCAGTACGATGCAGTCAAGATTGGCATTGTCTCCATCAGCGACCGTGCCAGTACCGGCTTCTATGCAGACAAAGGCCTGCCTGCCCTGCAAGACTGGCTGACGCGCGCGCTGCACAACCCCATCACGTTCGATGCGCGGTTAATCGCTGACGAGCAAGCCACCATCAGCCAAACGCTGATTGAACTGGTGGATGCCGGTTGCAGCCTGGTGCTGACCACCGGTGGCACCGGCCCCGCGCTGCGCGATGTGACGCCCGAGGCCACTTTGGCTGTGGCGCACAAAGAAATGCCAGGCTTTGGCGAGCAAATGCGCCAGATCAGCCTGAAGTTTGTGCCCACTGCGATTTTGTCGCGTCAGGTGGCGGTGATCCGCAACCAGAGCCTCATCATCAATCTGCCGGGCCAGCCCAAGGCCATTGCCGAAACGCTGGAAGGCCTGAAAGATGCCGAAGGCCAGCAATTGGTCAACGGTATCTTTGCCGCTGTGCCTTACTGCATCGACCTGATTGGCGGCCCCTACCTGGAAACTGAGGACGCGGTCTGCAAGGCGTTTCGCCCCAAGAGCGCCATCCGGGCCAGCCATACAGCTTGAAGGGTTGCGCTGCGCGGCCCCTTTCCCCAAGAAGGCACATGGCACCCATGTGCCTTTTTTACGGGATGACGCTGCCATCACCTGTCGATTGAACGCATGAAGAACCACGCTGTACTGACCTTTATTTTTGCCATGTGCACCATGATGGGTGCGCTGGGCATTGACACTTACCTCCCGTCCTTTCACGCCATTGCGCAAGAGTTTGGCGTCGGCCCCACCGCCGTGCAGCAAACGCTGAGCGTGTACGTGCTGGCTATGGCCATCACCATGCTGTTTTACGGCACGCTGAGCGACACGTTTGGCCGCCAGCGCGTGCTGATTTTTTCGGCCACGGGCTATGCCCTTACCTCATTTGCCGCAGCCTTTGTGACCAGCATTGAAGGCATGGTGGCGATTCGCTTTTGCCAGGGCTTGATGGCTGGCGCGGGCATGGTGGTGGTGCGCGCCATGGTGCAAGACAAATACCAGGGCACCGACGCCCAGCGCATGATGAGCATGGTCATGTTCTGCTTTGGCCTAGCGCCCGCTTTGGCGCCAATTTTTGGTGGCTGGCTGCAAGCGCACGGTGGCTGGCGGGCGGCATTTTTCTTCCTGTCCGCATTCGGCGTGGTGTTGGCGCTGCTGTGCTGGCGTGCGTTGCCCGAGACACTACCGCGTGAAAAACGTGTGCCGCTCAAACTGCGTGTCATTGCTGGTAACTACCTGATCGCGCTACGCAACCCGCAATTTCGATTGATGGTGATCGGCCTGGCGCTGATGGCGGGTGCCAACGCCATCTACATCAGTTCTGCGGCGGAATTCATCATGGGTGTGCTCAAGCTCAGCGAGACTGCGTTTGGCTGGCTGTTTATTCCGCTGATTGGCGGCTCCATGGTGGGCTCCGCCATCTCCGGCACCTTGGCCAAACGGATTGCACCGCAGGTGCAAAAAACCATTGGCTACAGCTGTCTGGCGCTGGGTTGCGCCAGCAATGTGCTCTACCACCTGTTCACCGACATGCCCGTGGTGCCGTGGGCCGTGCTGCCGATAACGGTCTACACCTTGGGAATCGCCTTGCTGATGCCGATTTTGTCGCTGCAAATCATGGGCATGTTCCCCCAGATGCGCGGTTTGGCGTCCTCCCTGCAAGGCTTTGCGCAGATGAGCGTGTTTGCCGCCATGGCCGGCTTGGTCGTGCCGCATTTGTTTCACAGCGGTCTGGCACTGGCACTGGGGCAGATGCTGACGGTGGGACTGGGCATGCTGGTCTGGTGGTGGTCGACCCACCATGTCGCTAAAAAAAATAAGAGCGCCTAGCCCTTGTTATTCATAGACTTCAGATAGTTTTGTATTGCTAACGCTTGAAAATCAACGGCCCATAGCTATCAATTTCAAACAAACTTAAAAAGACTCAAACGAACGCTGTGCGGCGGCGCAAAAAAAGGTAGCCAGATGGCTACCTTTTTCGTTAGCGAAAGCAACCGCGAAAATCGCATGCGGCTTACAGCTTTTGCGACGACATGAAGTTGTCGAAACGGCCTTCGGCAAAGCGAAACCACAGCACTTGGTCGCGCTGGAAATTGCGGTAGTCCGCATAGATTTTTTTCCAATCTGGGTTGCTGGTGTCCAGACCGGCATAGACCTCCATGGAAGCCTTGAACGAAGCGTCCATGACTTGCTGGGGAAACGGCAGCACTTTGGCACCCGCAGCCACCAATTGCTTCAATGCCACGGGGTTGCGCGCATCGTAGCGGCCTTGGCAGGTGACGTGGGCTTCGTAGGCTGCTGCCTTGACGATGGCCTTGTACTCATTGCTCAGGCTGTTGAAGGCCTTGTCGTTGATGTAGAAAGAAAGGTTCAGTGAACCTTCCCACCAGCCGGGATAGTAGTAAAACGGTGCTACCTTGTTCAGGCCCAGCTTCAGATCGTCATAAGGGCCAATCCACTCTGCGGCATCGATCGTGCCTTTTTCCAGCGACTGATAAATTTCGCCTGCAGGAATGTTCTGAGGCACAGCACCCAGCTTTTCCAGCACCTTGCCGGCAAAGCCACCCACGCGGAACTTCAGGCCCTTGATGTCTTCGGTGGTCTTGACTTCCTTGCGGAACCAGCCGCCCATCTGCGCGCCCGTATTACCACCCATGAACGGCACAATGTTGTACTTGGCATAGAACTCAGTCATCAGCTTATGACCATTGCCATCCACCATCCACGATGTCAGCTGGCGCGAGTTCATTCCAAAAGGAATCGCACCGCCAATGGCAAACACTTCGTTCTTGCCAAAAAAGTAGTAAGGCGCTGTGTGGGCTACTTCCACGCTGCCACTTTGCACACCGTCGACCACATTGAAGGCAGGCATTAACTCGCCAGCCTGGTGCACCGTCACATCAAACTTACCGCCTGTCATCGCTTTGACCGATTGGGCAAACACGTCAGCAGCACCATAGATGGTGTCGAGCGACTTCGGAAAGCTAGAGGCAATGCGCCAGCGCAGTGCAGGTTGTGCATGCACGGCTGGGGCTGCTGCGGCAGCCAGAACACCGGCGATACCGGCATTTTTGAGCATAGAACGACGATCCATGAGGAGTCTCCTTAAGGGTTATGAAACTAACCAATCCCTCCTGCTCCGCTTCTGATTGAGGGATTGCAGGAACAAAAAAAACCGGTGCAGTGAGCGGGAACGCGCAGATACACCGGTTCTTATCAATAGGCTGCCTTGCGTGATGAATACGTCAAGACAGCCAAGACCATGCTTAGAGTTTCACTGAGGTCATGTACTGGTTGAAGCGCAGCTCGGAGAAGCGCTCCCACAGCAACTGGTCGCGCTGGAAGGCGCGCATGTCCTGGTGAATTTCCTTGAAAGCAGGGTCCTTGGCTTCGTGTTCGGCAAACACTTCCATCGAAGCCTTAAAGCCAGCATCCATCACATCCTTGGGGAATGCCTTGAGCTGGGTCTTGTCGGCCACCAGCTTTTTCAGGGCAACGGGGTTGAAGGCGTCGTACTTGGCCGTCATGTCGCGGGCCGCCACACGGGTTGCAACATCAACGATGGCTTTGTACTCGTCGGACAACGCAGCGTAGGCCTTGGTGTTCACGAAGAACTCCAGCTCTGCACCACCTTCCCACCAACCGGGGTAGTAGTAAAACGGCGCAACTTTGTTAAAGCCCAGCTTCTGGTCATCGTGCGGGCCAACAAACTCGGTGGAATCCAGCGTACCTTTTTCCAGTGCCTGGTACACATCGCCGGCAGGCATGTTTTGTGAGACCACGCCCAGCTTGGCCATGGCCTCACCGAACAGGCCGCCGCCCAGGCGCATCTTCAAGCCCTTCAAGTCGGCCACTGACTTGATTTCTTTGCGGTACCAGCCGCCCATCTGGGTGCCCGTGTTGCCAGCGCTGTAGCTCTTGATGTTGTAGTTGGCGCAGAACTTGTCAAACAGCTTGCGGCCGTTGCCATGCTCCATCCACGCATCCATCTGGCGCGCTGTCAAGCCAAACGGCACAGCGCAGCCAAACGCAAAAATGGAGTTCTTGCCCGTGAAGTAGTACGGCGCAGTCTGCGCCATTTCAATGGTGCCGTTCTCCAGCGCATCGACCACACCAAAAGCGGGCATCAACTCGCCGGCTGCATGCAGCGAAACCTCAAACTTGCCACCTGACAATGCTTTGACGGTCTGTGCAAACTTTTCGCCGCTGCCAAAGATAGTGTCCAGCGACTTGGGAAAGCTCGAAGCCAGACGCCAGCGCACTGCAGCTTGCGCGTGAACCGCTGGGGCTGCTGCGGCAGCCAAGACACCAGCAATGCCAGCTTTTTTGATGAGGGAACGACGGTCCATTATTTCTCCTTAATTTTTCACACGCAGTTGCTGCAAATACAGCAGACTGCCTTTACACAGTGCCGCCTGCCGCAGGTGTACAAAATTGTAGGAATGGAGCTTGTAGAAACCGTCGGGGGTAAACCCCCGAAGCATTGAAGTCTTCAGCCAAATGTCAGACAGCTACGCTATTTATTTCGCATCTGCCTGCATTGATTTTTAAGGCTTGGGCGCCAAAAAATGCTGGCGAATGGATTGCTCGATGCCCGTTGCATCCAAACCTTGCAAAGCCATCAGTTTGACTGGATCACCGTGCTCAATGAAACGATCTGGCAAGCCCAAATGCAGCACAGGCAGGGTGATGCCAGCTGCCGCCAACGCTTCAGAAACCGCCGCACCTGCGCCCCCTGAGATGCAGCCATCCTCGACCGTCACCAACACATCGTGCTGGGCTGCCAGCTCATGCACCAGCGCTTTATCCAGCGGTTTGGCCCAACGCATATTGGCCACCGTGGCGTTGAGCGCTTCGCCCGCCTGCAAAGCGGGATACAGCAAGGTGCCAAATGCCAAAATCGCAATCCGGGGCTGCGCCTGGCGACCTTCACCATGGCGCGGCGCCGCGCTTTCCCGGCGCACTTCACCCTTGCCAAAGGGCAGGGATGACAAGTCGTTCAAAACCTCGACACCGACACCTGCACCACGCGGGTAACGCACGCAGACGGGGTGATTCTGCTCGTAAGCCGTGGTCAGCAACTGGCGGCATTCCCGTTCATCTGAAGGGGTGGCCATGCTTATATTCGGAATGCAGCGCACAAATGCGATGTCATAAGCGCCAGCATGCGTCGCACCATCAGCCCCTACCAGCCCAGCGCGATCCAGCGCAAACACCATGGGCAAATTTTGCAAAGCCACATCGTGAATTAACTGGTCGTAGGCGCGCTGCAAGAAGGTCGAATAGATAGCCACTACGGGCTTTACACCCTCACACGCCAGGCCTGCCGCAAACGTTACCGCATGTTGCTCGGCAATACCAACGTCGTAATAACGCTGCGGAAAACGCTTTTCAAACGCCACCATGCCAGAGCCCTCGCGCATGGCAGGCGTAATGCCCACCAGTCGCTCATCCTTGGCAGCCATGTCACACAGCCAATCCCCAAACACTTGGGTGAATGTCGGTTTGGCAGGTACTGTGGATTTCACAATACCGACAACAGGATCAAACTTGCCCGGTCCGTGATAGGTGATGGGATCCGCTTCTGCGCGCTTATAGCCTTTGCCTTTTTTGGTGACCACGTGCAAGAACTGAGGGCCTTCCAGGCTGCGAATGTTTTCCAGCGTAGGGATCAGCGAGTCGAGATCATGACCATCAATCGGGCCAATATAGTTAAAGCCAAAATTCTCAAACAAAGTGGCTGGCACCACCATGCCTTTAGCGTGCTGCTCCAAACGTTTGGCTAACTCCAGCAACGGCGGTACTTTGCTCAACACGTTTTTGCCGACATTGCGGGCCGTGGCGTAAAACTGGCCACTCATAAGCTGCGCCAGATAACGATTGAGCGCGCCCACGGGTGGGCTGATGCTCATATCGTTGTCGTTCAAGATCACCAGCAGATTGCCATCCAGTACGCCCGCGTTGTTCATGGCTTCAAACGCCATGCCCGCAGTCATTGCGCCATCACCAATCACGGCAATCGCGCGGCGATTTTCCCCTTTGCGCTTGGCAGCCATGGCCATGCCCAAAGCCGCCGAAATACTGGTGGAGGAGTGACCCGCACCAAACGCGTCGTGCTCGCTTTCTGTGCGCAGCGGGAAACCTGAAATACCGTCTAACTGGCGCAGCGTCGACATGCGATCACGGCGGCCCGTCAAAATTTTGTGAGGATAAGTTTGGTGACCCACATCCCAGACGATCCGGTCATGCGGAGTGTTAAAGACAGCGTGCAAGGCCACGGTCAATTCCACCGTACCTAAGTTGGAACTGAGGTGGCCACCCGTTTGAGACACGCTCTTCAGCACATAGGCACGCAGTTCATCAGACAGCGCCTTGAGATCACTGCGCGACAAAGTACGCAGGTCAGAAGGCGCGTTCACATTCTGAAGCAAAGGGTAGGCATTGGTGGTCATCAGCTAATCGTAGGGAAGAAGGGATGGCATAAGACTCACAGTGTGCGCAAGCAATAGCAACCCAAGCAATAGGAGAAATTCGGCGTTGATAGGTAGGCTGCAGTGCTCAATGTGAGCGCTGCACCACCATCAGGGCCAAAGCAGACAAGGCACGCACGTCGGACAAGCCCGTGTCTTGCAGTGCCAGCAGCGAAGTTTTGAGCAATTGGTCCGCATAAAGGCGCGCACCTTCCAGACCCAGCAAAGACACATAAGTCGGTTTTTCATTGGCAGCATCCTTGCCGGGTGTTTTGCCCAACGTTGCTGCGTCGGCAACCACATCAAGCACGTCGTCAACCACCTGAAACGCCAAGCCCAGCGCCTTGGCATAACGACTCAGCGCCACCTGCACATTGGGCGCCACGTCCGCACATGCAGCGCCCATGGACACTGCCGCTTCCAGCAAGGCCCCGGTTTTTAAAGCATGCATATGGCTTAACTGTGCTTCGTCCAAAGCAAGGCCCACGCTGGCCAAGTCAATCGCTTGGCCGCCCGCCATGCCTTGCCCGCCTGCGGCTTGGGCCAGCAAGCGGCATAGTTTTGCTTGAATGGCTGCGGGTACTTCTTGTTCTGAAGGCGTCAGCAATTCGAAAGCCTGAGCTTGCAATGCATCCCCAGCCAGCAAAGCCACCGCTTCCCCGTACTGCACATGCACGGTGGGTTTGCCACGGCGCAGGACATCGTTGTCCATACACGGCATGTCGTCATGCACCAGTGAGTAAGCATGGATCAACTCCAGCGCACAGGCCGCACGCAAAGCCGCTTGGGGCTGACCTTGTACGGCTTGGGCTGCAGCAAGCACCAGCAAAGGGCGTAGCCGTTTACCACCATCCAACACTGCGTAACGCATGGCTTGCCCCAAGTCTGCCGGGGTATCTACGCCCACCCATCCTTCGAGCGCTTGCTCTACACGCAGCAGTTGCGCGGCAGACCACTGGCTGAAATCAAAATGTGCAGGCGAAAGTATCGATGTGGTATCAGTGCTCAAAATTTCTTGTTCCATGTCTGCCTGCTCAGTCCTGCGACCATTTTTTGACTTGCCCCTCATCCAAAGCACGGATCTGAGCTTCCACCTCATCCAACTGCCCGCGGCAAAACTCCAGCAGAAAGGATGCGCGGCGGTAGCCATTCATCATTTCGCCCAGTGGCAGCTGCCCGGTTTCCATCGCTGAGGCCAAAGTTTCCAGCTCTGACAAAGCCAGTTCGTAGCTGGCAGGAGCTACCGAAATGTCAGAAGGTGCGGGGGACTTCGCCTTGGCCATGGGTATTTTTGGATAGAGGGTGGAAAGCTAGTGATTTTAGGCCGTGCTTGCTCCTGCATGGTGCAGCCCCTCGGGGGCGGGCTCGGCCCTAAAAAAATGATGCCAATTACACCCTAAGCTTTTGATTCCAATCAAAAAAACTTTCACTGCAAAACCCTACACGATACCAACCCTTTTCAGCAGCGCTCTCTTTACGCACGTTGCGCTGGTTGGGCGTTTAGCTCAAACATGAGGAATGTTTCAGTGGAGCGGCCCCGATTTCATGATTTCAATAGGCCCATCCCAATAGGCCCATCCCCCTCTTGATCCGTCAAAGTGACCGCGCAAATTCTGTGGGGTACGTAGCGTCCATCCAAATGAAGAACACCATCAGCGACCCCGCCGCAAGAGGGTGACTACCAGAGTCTGCAAAAAATGGCATGCAGTATTTCCATGGTGGGTATCGCGAAATGCTGGGCAAACGCCTCCAAACACGAATCGCTTTTTGCTATCCTCCTAAGAGCTACCTGCCCTTCTGCAGCAAGGGCTAGGGGCTGTTTTTACTTAAAAACAGCAAACACTACAAAAACATATCAAACAGGGATAACAAAAACCATGCAAGCGCTTTGGATGGTGGTAGGTGCTTTTCTCTTCGCCTCCATGGGCGTGTGCATCAAATATGCTGCGGTGCACTTCAATACGGCAGAAATCGTGTTTTATCGCGGTCTGATCGGCATGCTGGCGCTGTGGCTGCTGAGTTCCTCGCAAGGCGTCTCCCTCAAAACCCGGCATCCTTGGATGCACGCGTGGCGCAGCTTGGTGGGCGTCACCGCCATGGGCTGCTGGTTTTATGCCATCACCCAAATGCCGTTGGCCAGTGCCATGACGCTCAACTACATGAGCAGTATCTGGATTGCCGTTTTCTTGCTCGCCGCAGCCCTGTGGTCACTGCGCCCGCAAAGCACTGCGCCCAAGCAGCCCCTGAATTTCCCTTTGCTCATGACCATCTTGCTCGGATTTTTCGGGGTGGTGCTCATGCTACAGCCCAGCTTTGCCCAAGCACAATCGACTGCTGCCTTGATTGGCTTGGCCTCTGGTTTGCTCTCTGCGTTTGCCTATCTGCAAGTGGTGGCGCTGTCGCGCATTGGAGAGCCTGAGTCACGCACCGTGTTCTTCTTTGGCTTAGGTTGCACCGTGGTCGGCGGTATCGCAGCTTTGGTCACCGGTTTTTCAGACTGGCCGGGCTGGGGTCCAGCGTTGTGGCTGCTGCCGATTGGTCTGCTTGCCGCAGGCGGGCAACTCTGTATGACGCGCGCTTATGCCAATGCAAAAACTGCGCGCGGCACGCTGGTGGTGGCTAATTTGCAATATTCCGGCATTGTTTTTGCAGGCGGTTACAGCTTGTTTTGGTTCAAAGACGCGCTGGGATGGGAAAGTTGGCTGGGTATGCTACTTATCATTGTCAGCGGTATTGCCGCAACCATTTTCCGCACCCGGGGTGTGACCCGAGCACCGTCACCACGCTAACTATGACCTACACCACACTGATTTCATCGACGCAGTTGCAATCCTTGCAAGCCAGTGGCCAGCCAATGATGGTGTTTGACTGCAGCTTTGACTTGATGCACCCGTCAGCCGGGCACCAGCAATATTTGGAATCACACATTGCAGGGGCCGTCTACGCCAACTTGGATCTGCACCTCAGCGCGCGGCATGGCGCACCGGATGCAAAAGGCCGTGTCCATACGGCGCAAACCGATCAACCAGCGTCGGGTGGCCGTCACCCTCTGCCCAGCCGAGAGCGTTTTGCGCAATGGCTGTGCGCCGTAGGCTTTCGCAACGACATGCAAGCCGTGGTCTATGACCGCCAGGGTGCGAATTTTTGTGGCCGCCTGTGGTGGATGCTCAAGTGGGCGGGTCATGATGCGGTGGCTGTGCTCGATGGTGGTCTGCAGCATTGGGTGGCCCACGGCGGTGCAGTAACCGCTGGCGAAGAAGCCGCACACTTTCAGTCGAACTTTGCTCTGCAGCCTAGCTTGCGCACGCTGGTCACGGCCGATCAAGTGCTGGCCGATCTGGGGCAGCCGGCCCAACAAACTATCGTAGATGCCCGCGCGCCGGCACGTTATCGCGGAGAGGTTGAGCCCCTTGATCCAGTGGCAGGGCATATTCCCGGCGCTTTGAATCGCCCCTTTACAGACAACATCGCTCTGGATGGTCGCTTTAAACCCAAAGAATTGCTGCGTGCGGAGTTTGAGCAGCTATTGCAGGGACAAGACCCCCAAACCGTCGTGCACCAGTGCGGTAGCGGCGTGAGCGCCTTACCCAACTTGATTGCCATGGAGCTTGCTGGTTACCCCCCTACACGCCTGTTTGCAGGTAGCTGGAGCGAATGGTGCAGCCAAGGCAACCGACCTGTGGCCAAAAGTTAAACATCTTTTCCGCCCGGAACTAAACGGTATTTGCACCTTTTTCAGGAGCATTAAACGGTCAAAATACGGGCAAGATACAGACATCTAACCAAACATTTTGGACGACCAAAAACGGTTGGATTGGGTTCCTTTTCAACCGTTCATCTCCGCTTCAAATTGCAGCTTCTTGTTACAATTTTCGGTATCGCGCCATGGCAGTCGCGATATTCGTGTCAGAAAAAACCTGACAAGGGGATAGTCCTTGGTAGACAAAAGTAAATTACCAACGAGACACACCGCACCGACAGACGCTGACTCAAGTCTTTGTTAACGCCATCGCACAATTCATCCCATCAGATCGCTGACTGCAACACAGCCACAGCGACACCCGACAAGCGCAAGCTTGCCTTTGGATACTGGAAAGGATGAACCATGAATGACGAACAACTGCTTGCTGAGATCCGTGAAGCCAATCTGACTTATCTGATGCTGGCTCAGACTCTGATTCGCAAAGACAAGGCTGAAGCGGTTTTCCGCCTGGGTCTGAGCGAAGAAGCATGCGACATTCTGGGCACCCTTTCTGCAGCGCAAGTGCTGAAAATCTCCTCACGCAACACCATGCTGTGCAGCTTCCGGGTGGACGATGATCTGGTCTGGAACCTGTTGACCAATCACAGCAGCAACAAGATCGGCAACGAAGCTACGAACACGCTGCACGCCAATATCTTGATGGCCAGCCGCGTCTCCGAAGTTCTGTAATCCCTTGCATCAGACACGGAGCACACCATGGCAACAGCATCCACCAAGAGCGTTCTGAACGAATCCAAGCAAATTGAGCGTGCTGCCATGCTCATCGGCATGGGCGCACGCATGCAGGTTTTGGAGTCAGAGACCACGCTCTCTTATGAGCGCCTGATCCGCCTGTACAAAGAAATCGCCGGCAAATCCCCCTCCAAGGGTCAATTGCCTTTCTCGACCGACTGGTTTCTGACCTGGCAAGAGAACATCCACAGCTCGCTGTTTCTGAACATTTATGAATACCTGTCCAAAGGTGTGGATGCAGATTCCATCGAAATTCTGACCAAAGCTTACCGCCTGTACACCGAGCAAATTACCGCTTCGCAACTCGATTGCCTGCTGTCCTTTACCCGAGCATGGCGCTTGATCAAGTTTGTGGATGCCAACATGCTCACCCGCACCAAGTGCAGCCAATGCACAGGCATGTTTGTGACCGAACTCTACGAAAACGCACGCCATTACGAATGTGGCCTTTGTACCCCTCCAGCGCGTGCTGGCAAAAGCAAAAACGCTGGCGCATTGATGCTGCAATAAACCGCAGCTGGTTACCCCTTTCCCCTTCTTAATAGCCCGGCCTTCACAGGTTGGGCTTTTTTTCGTCCGCCCCAAAGCCCGAACGCAGCCATGCCGGACAATACGCCCTGTGTCCATCCCCCAATCTTTCATTCAAGAGCTACTCGCCCGCATCGACGTTGTCGATGTGGTGGGCCGCTACGTGCCCCTGAAAAAAGGCGGTGCCAATTTCATGGGCCTGTGCCCATTTCATGGCGAAAAGTCGCCCTCTTTCAGCGTGAGCCCAGCCAAACAGTTCTATCACTGCTTTGGCTGCGGGAAAAACGGCAATGCCATCAGTTTTTTGATGGACCACGCAGGCATGGGCTTCGTGGAAGCCGTGCAAGACCTCGCCAGCCAAGTTGGCATGGTTGTCCCGCAGGAAGACGTCAGCCCGCAGGAGCGTGACCGGCAGGCAGCAGCCAAAGTCAAGCAAGCCACGCTCAACGATGTGCTGGAGCGTGCAGGGCATGCCTACCGCAACCAGCTCAAAGACAGCCCCCATGCGGTGCAATACCTCAAGCAACGCGGCGTCAGCGGTGCCATCTCCAGCAAATATGGCTTGGGCTACGCACCAGCAGGTTGGCGCAATCTGGCCAGCGTGTTTCCGGAATATGACGATCCGCAACTGCAGGAAAGCGGCCTGGTCATCGTGGGCGAAGACGAAGACAAGCGCTACGACCGCTTTCGGGACCGCATCATGTTCCCGATTCGCGATGTCAAAGGCCTGTGCATTGGCTTTGGCGGGCGCGTGCTGGGCGATGAAAAACCCAAATACCTGAACTCTCCCGAAACGCCACTGTTCCACAAAGGGCGGGAACTCTACGGCCTGTTTGAAGCGCGCGATGCCCTGCGCAGCATGGGCTATGCCTTGGTCACTGAAGGCTATATGGATGTCGTGGCGCTGGCACAGCTGGGCTTTCCCAACGCCGTAGCCACACTGGGCACGGCCTGCACCGCCGACCACGTGCAAAAGCTGTTTCGTTTCACCGACTCCGTCGTGTTCAGCTTTGACGGTGACAGCGCCGGTCGCCGCGCTGCGCACAAAGCGCTCGAAGCCGCACTGCCCTATGCCACAGACACGCGCAACGTCAAATTTCTGTTCCTGCCTGCCGAGCATGACCCCGACAGCTTTATTCGTGAACAGGGCAGCGATGCGTTTGCTCGCCACATCAGCAATGCCTTGCCACTGAACGCTTTTTTACTGGAAGCAGCCAGCGTTGACTGCGATTTGGGCCAGGCCCAAGGCCGCGCCAAGCTCTCCAGCCAGGCGCGCCCGCTGTGGAATCTATTGCCAGACGGCGCTTTCAAACGCCTGGTGCTGGCCGAGCTGGCCCAAAAGATTCACATCGAAACGCGAGAACTTTCCGAACTCTGGGCCCAGGCTGAAGCACAAGAAAAACGCTACCAGCGCAGCCCCAGCAAACCAGCCCTAAGCTTTGAAACCCCGCCCAGTGACTACGGCCACAGCGTGCCGGACTGGATGCCCGACTTCGCCCCCCCTCCACCGATGGCAGGCAGCCACGGTGCAGCGCGCAATTACCAAGATGGATGGCGCAGTAACCCGCGCAGTGACTGGAAACGCCCGGGCGGCGGCAAGTTTGATCGCAAAAAAGACAGCTGGCAGCCCATGTCCCAAGGGCCACGTGTGGCGCCCTCCACGGCGCCCGACCAAGCTGCGCGCCTGCTGCTGTCGCACATGCGGTTTATAGAACAGCTCGATAACGACGATCTGGACACCTTGGTGCACCTGCCTGCGCCGCACGGGCCGCTGTTCGCCTGGATTGAAAGCCACTTTCAAGACCATGGCCCGCTGCCTTGGGCCATCTTGAAAGAGCAAGCGGCCAACTCCGTCTACGGTGCTTTCGCCATCCAGCTGATGGAAAGCGACCACGGCCACCCCGAAGGTGAAGAAGCGGAGCAGCTTGCAGAATTGCGCCGCATATTGAGCCCCATGATGGCCAAGCGCATCGAAGTGCTAGAGCGTGAAGCCCTGAATGCCTATGCCGCCAACCCCAGCGACACCAACATCCGCACGCACTACCAAGCTTTGGTTGAGCGTCGCAAGCAATTGCAGGCTGCTGCGCTACCACCTTCTGACAAGTAATACTCAATAAATGAGCAGTGAGCCCTGATGTAAATTGGGTTTCAGATAGTTATCTATTTGAAAACCTAAAATATCAACGGTATACCGCTCTCTTATTGATAGCTTGCTTTCTTTTATCAGAGAGAAAACGGGCACTTGTAACAGAGGCAAAAAATATTTGCAGAAAAAATGCATTTAGCCCTTGCAATTTCTGGCAAACGCTATAATTAATCATTCATCGGCAAGAGCGACAGCAGCACCTCCGGCCCGGGCACCGTGATGGAATCACGTGTTTAGCAGCAATTGCTAGCCCAATATCCGCAAGGACTGCATACCAAATGATCGCCCAGACATCTTGCCGTGGAGCTTATTCGCTCCCCGTACGTGCTTCAGTACGTCCATGCGCCGGGTTAGGTGGCGCTTGCGTTTTCCCTTTGTGAGATAGCTTTTGACCAAGAGGTAGTGCATGCCCGTTTCAAAGTCCGCGAAGTCCAAGCAGGCGCCCATCGCTTCCGCGAAGCCCAAAACGTCTAAAACCATTGCAGTTGCCAGCGCCCCAGCGCCTGCTGCAAAAAAAGTGACTCCTGCAGTTGCTGTGAAGAAGCTTGCTGCTGCGCCCCAAAAGGCAGCAACTTCCAAGAAAGATTCCGATATGGCGACCTTGTCCCAAGCTGAACTCAAAGCCATGGCCGATGCGCTGCTGGCCGAAGCCACTCCCAAGCGCAGCAAAAAGAAGGCTGATGCCGACGATGCGCCCGTAGCCAAAAAGCCTGCGGCTAAAAAAGCCGCAGCACCCAAAGAAAAAGAAGCCGCAGCCCCTAAGACTGCTGCAGCAAAGAAGGCACCCGCCAAGAAGGCAGTCAAAGCCGTTGAAGAAGCCAAGGCACCTGCAAAGCGCGGCCGCAAGCCCAAGGACCAGGAAGCGTCCGATATGGACGATGCTGACCTGGGCGACATTGAAGCCGACTTGGAAGTCGAAGCTGAGCCAGAAGTTGTTGTGGCTGAGGCCGGCACGCCCGAGAAAGTCAAGCCCCTGCGCATGAAGATCAGCAAGGCCAAAGAACGTGCCTTGATGAAGGAATTTGGTCTGGACGAAACCGTTCTGACTGAAGACGAATTGAATACCCGCCGTCAGCGTCTGAAGATGCTGATCAAGCTCGGAAAGACACGCGGTTACCTGACTCACTCTGAAATCAACGACCACTTGCCCGACAAGCTGGTCGATGCGGAAACGATGGAGGTCGTCATCTCCATGTTGAGCGACATGGGTGTGGCGGTGTACGAGCAAACGCCCGACGCCGAAACCCTGCTGCTGAACAACACCGGCCAAGCTGCCACCACTGAAGAAGAAGCGGAAGAAGAAGCGGAAGCCGCTTTGTCGACCGTGGATTCGGAATTTGGCCGCACGACCGACCCTGTGCGCATGTACATGCGTGAAATGGGCACCGTCGAGTTGCTGACCCGCGAAGGCGAAATTGAAATCGCCAAGCGCATTGAAGGCGGTTTGATGGACATGATGGAAGCGATCTCTGGATCGCCCGCCACCATTGCCGAAGTGCTGGGCATGGCGGCTGACATTCGCGAAGGTAAGGTCGTTATCTCCACCATCGTTGACGGCTTTGTGAACGCCAACGAAAACGATGACTACGTGGCCGAAGAAGACTTCGACGAATACGATGAAGAAGACGACGACGATGGCAAGGGTGGCTCCAAGGCGCTGACCAAGAAGCTCGAAGAGTTGAAGAACGAAGCTTTGTCGCGTTTTGACAAAATTGCCGAGAACTTTGAGAAGCTGCGCAAGGCCTACGACAAAGACGGCTGGGGCGGCCCCACTTACGTCAAGGTGCAAAAGGCCATCACTGAAGAGCTGATGACCATTCGCTTCACGGCCAAGACCATTGAAAAGCTGTGCGATCTGGTGCGCGCCCAAGTGGATGATGTGCGCAAGAAAGAACGCGAACTGCGCAAGATCATTGTGGACAAGTGCCGCATGCCGCAGGAGAAGTTCATTGCCAGCTTCCCCCCCAATTTGCTCAATCGCAAGTGGGTGGAAGAGCAAGCTTCCGGCGGCCACGCCTGGAGCAACGTGATGGCGCGCAACATTCCGCCCATCCAAGAGCTGCAGCAAAACCTGATCGATCTGCAAACCCGCGTGGTTGTGCCTTTGGATGAGCTGAAAAGCATCAACAAGCGCATGAACGAAGGCGAGCGCAACAGCCGCTTTGCCAAGAAGGAAATGATCGAGGCCAACTTGCGCCTGGTGATATCGATTGCCAAGAAGTACACCAACCGCGGCCTGCAGTTCCTGGACTTGATTCAGGAAGGCAACATCGGCTTGATGAAGGCCGTGGACAAGTTTGAATACCGCCGCGGCTACAAGTTCTCGACCTATGCCACATGGTGGATCCGCCAGG
>JADKLW010000022.1_pt1 | contig 120409 bp, 114 predicted proteins | sample 8641881 | NCBI WGS metagenome assembly JADKLW01 (sample SAMN16272185, study PRJNA661076) | feces metagenome | isolation source: fecal sample from diarrhoea affected cattle B | host: Bos taurus | place: South Africa: Lokaleng Village, Mahikeng | collected 2019-09
GGACTGCCACGGCATGCCCATCGAGATCCAGATCGAGAAAAAATACGGCAAGCACTTGCCCGTGGCGGAGGTGCAGTCCAAGGCGCGAGCCTACGCACTGGAACAAATCGACCGGCAGCGCGAAGACTTCAAGCGACTGGGCGTGCTGGGCGACTGGGATCGCCCCTACCTGACGATGAACTTCAGTAATGAAGCCGACGAGTTGCGCGCACTGGGCCGCATCCTGGAAAAGGGTTATGTCTTTCGGGGCCTGAAGCCGGTGAACTGGTGCTTTGACTGCGGCTCGGCCCTGGCTGAAGCCGAGGTCGAGTACGCCGATCGCAAGGATCCATCCATACACGTGGCCTTTCCCTTTGCCGACAAGGACAAGGTCGCGCATGCCTTCGGGCTGCCCTCGGTCGATGATGGCGCCATCGTGATCTGGACCACTACGCCGTGGACCATACCGGCCAACCAGGCGCTCAATGTGCATCCCGAGTTCGACTACGCCCTGGTCCGCTTGCACGAGCCGCGCGCGACGGGATCCATGTTGTTGCTGGCCCAGGATCGTGTCCAGGCATGCCTCGAAGAATGGCAGCTAAGCGGTGAGGTCATCGCCACGGCCAAGGGCGACGCCCTGACCAACCTGGAATTCAAACATCCCCTATACGACGCCCATGAGGGCTATCAGCGCGTGGCCCCGGTGTACCTGGGCGATTACGTGACGCTCGATAGCGGCACGGGCGTGGTGCATTCGGCCCCCGCCTACGGTATCGAAGACTTCGTATCGTGCAAGGCTCACGGCTTGCCCGATGACCAGATCATCAACCCCGTCATGGGCGACGGCCATTACGCCGAGAGCCTGCCCTTGTTCGGCGGGCAAATGATCTGGAAGGCCAATCCCCTTATCGTCGAGGCTCTTAAACTGGCGGGCACCTTGCTTTACACGGCGCCGCTGGAGCATAGCTACATGCATTGCTGGCGGCACAAGACGCCCGTGATCTACCGCGCTACCAGCCAATGGTTTGCCGGTATGGATCGCCAGCCGAAGGAAGGCCGCACGCTGCGCGAGACAGCGCTCGAAGGCATCGAGAACACACAGTTCTTTCCGGCATGGGGCCGCGCGCGGCTGCACGCCATGATCGCCAATCGGCCCGACTGGACGCTGTCCCGGCAACGCCAATGGGGTGTGCCGATGGCCTTCTTCGTGCACAAGGAAACCGGCGAACTGCATCCCCGCACGGTCGAGCTGATCGAGCTGGTCGCACAGCGCATCGAACAGCACGGCATCGAAGCCTGGCAAACGCTCGAGCCCGCCGACTTGCTGGGCGATGAGGCCGGCCAGTATGAAAAGAACCGCGACACGCTGGATGTCTGGTTTGATTCCGGCACCACACACGCCACCGTTCTGGGCGGGCGTGACAACAACGTCAAGGGTTCCCACGCCGAAGATCTGGCATGGCCGGCTGACCTCTACCTGGAAGGTTCTGACCAGCATCGCGGCTGGTTCCATTCGTCTTTGCTGACCGGCTGCATGCTCTATGGTCGGCCGCCGTACAAGGCCTTGCTGACGCACGGTTTCGTGGTCGATGGCAAGGGCCGCAAGATGAGTAAATCGGTGGGCAATGTGATTGCACCGCAGAAGGTGTCCGATACCCTGGGCGCGGAGATTCTACGTCTCTGGACTGCCTCGACCGACTATTCCGGCGAACTGTCCATTTCGGACGAGATCCTGAAGCGCGTGGTCGAAGGCTATCGACGCATTCGTAACACGCTGAAGTTCCTGCTGGGCAACCTGCAGGACTTCGACGCAGCCGTCGACGCGGTGCCGCTGGAACAGATGTTCGAGATCGATCGCTACGCACTTGCCATGACGGCATCCATGCAGGCGGAAGTGATCGCCTCGTTTCAGCAATACGAGTTTCACCCCGCCGTGTCCCGCCTGCAGATCTTCTGTTCGGAAGACCTGGGCGCCTTCTATCTGGACGTGCTGAAAGACCGCCTGTATACAGCCGGTAAAACCAGTGTGGCCCGGCGCTCGGCGCAAACCGCCATCCATCACATCACGCATGCGCTGCTAAAGCTGATGGCCCCGATCCTGTCCTTCACGGCCGAGGAAGCCTGGCGCGCCTTGCATACGGACGGCAAGCAGCCGGCCACCATCTTTACCGAATTGTTCCATGCCCTGCCCGACCAGGTCGACGCGCCACTGCTGAATGACAAATGGGCCCGGCTGCGCGAGATTCGGGCCGAAGCCATGCGCCGCATTGAAGACGTACGCACGCGCGGCGAGATCGGATCATCGCTGGCAGCCGAGCTGGACATCCAGGCGGCGGGCGCCGATTACGAACTGCTGAGCAGCCTGGAGGACGACCTTCGCTTTGTCTTGATCGTGTCGCGCGCTTCGGTGCATGCCACGGACGGCGAGCTTGACATCAAAGTGACCCCAACCGCCCATGCCAAGTGTGATCGATGCTGGCACCATCGGGCCGATGTCGGCAAGGACCCCGAACACCCCGCCATTTGCGGCCGGTGCGCGGACAACCTGTTTGGCCTGGGCGAGTTGCGCAAGCATGCCTGACGTGCAAGCTACCGCGGGCCGGCGTAGCAAGGCAGGCCGCTTCTGGCTCTGGATGTCGGCCGCGCTGCTGATTGTGCTGGTCGACCAACTGACCAAGATTTATTTCGACGGCAATCTGCAGTATGGCGAGCGCTGGCCGATACTGCCTTTCTTTGACTTCACGCTGCTGTACAACCCCGGCGCGGCCTTCAGCTTCCTGGCGGGCGGCGCAGGCTGGCAGCGCTGGCTGTTTACCGCCATTGCCTTGGGTGCGGCGGGCTTGATCATCCATCTGCTGCGCCGCTACCCGGGTCAGCGCCTGTTCTGTTCGTCATTGACCTGTATTCTTGGCGGGGCCGTCGGCAACCTGATAGACCGTCTGCAACATGGTCACGTCATTGATTTCTTGCTGTTTTATTGGAATAGTTGGTATTTTCCGGCGTTCAACGTGGCGGACATTGCCATTACGGTGGGCGCCATATTGCTGCTGCTTGATGAGATCCTGCGCATGCGCCGCGAAAAGCGCAAGCGCAGCCCATCGGCCTGACTCTGTCGAGAACCTGTCCTATGCCCGATCTTGCCAACAAACGTATTGTCCTGGGCCTAACCGGCGGCATCGCCTGCTACAAAATGGCGGAATTCGTGCGGCGCGCCCAGGAACTGGGCGCGGTGATAGATGTGGTCATGACCGAAGCCGCCACGCGCTTCATCACACCGGTCACCATGCAGGCGCTGTCGGGACGACCGGTATTTCTGGACACCTGGGATGCTCGCGTCGCCAACAACATGGCGCACATCAATCTCACCCGCGGCGCCGACGCCATCCTTATCGCCCCGGCAAGCACAGACTTCATGGCCAAGCTGGCGCATGGCTTGGCGGACGACCTGCTCTCCACCTTGTGCGTGGCGCGCGGCAACTGCCCGCTGCTGGTGGCACCTGCCATGAATCGCGAGATGTGGCTGCATCCCGCCACCCAGCGCAACGCCGCTCAGCTGCAAGCTGACGGCGCCTTGTTGCTGGGGCCCGCCGAGGGCGATCAGGCCTGTGGCGAGGTCGGCAGCGGCCGCATGCTCGAACCCAACGAACTGCTAAGCGAGCTGGTGGGCTTCTTCCAGCCCAAAGGTCTTAAGAGCCGGCGTGTTGTGATTACGGCGGGTCCGACGGCCGAGCCCATAGACCCCGTACGCGTCCTGACCAACCGGTCCTCGGGGAAGATGGGCTATGCACTGGCACAGGCTGCGCACGAAGCAGGGGCGCAAGTGGTGCTGGTGTCGGGGCCGACCGCATTGCCCTGCCCTTATGGGGTCTTGCGCATACCAGTCGAAAGCGCTGCCCAGATGCACGCGGCTGTCATGGAAGAGACATCTGCGGCCGATGTCTTTATCGCGGTGGCAGCGGTGGCGGACTGGCATGTGGTCAATGCCAGCAGCAGCAAAATCAAAAAGACCCCCGAGGGCATGCCCCCTGCCCTTCAGTTCGCGACCAACCCCGACATCCTGGCCGAGGTGGCCCGATTGCCCGACGGCCCCTATTGCGTGGGCTTTGCCGCTGAAACCGAAAACCTGCTTGGCCACGCCGAAGACAAACGGCAACGCAAGGGCGTGCCCTTGCTGGTCGGCAACCTGGCCCAGCGCGCCATGAATGCCGACGACACCGAACTGATACTGTTTGACGACCAGGGCCACAGGGCCTTGCCGGCCATGCCCAAACTGCAGGCAGCTCGCAAACTGATACTTGAAATTTCTGGCCGCCTGGGCCGATAAGGACATCATGCAAAAGATTGCCCTGAAAATTCTGGACCCCCGGATGAACGACTTCCTGCCTGCTTACGCAACCCGAGGTTCGGCCGGCCTGGACTTGCGAGCTTGCATAGACGCTACGATCACCTTGCGGCCCGGCCAGACAGAACTTATCCCCACGGGTCTGGCCATCCATATTGCAGATCCCGCCTACGCAGCGATGATACTTCCGCGTTCGGGCCTGGGTCACAAGCATGGCATTGTCCTGGGCAACCTGGTGGGCTTGATCGATTCTGACTATCAGGGTCCGCTGATGGTGTCCGTGTGGAACCGCGGCCAACAAGATTTTGAGCTCAACCCCATGGAGCGCCTGGCCCAACTGGTGGTGGTACCCGTGCAGCAAATCGAGTTCGACATCGTCGACGAGTTCGCAGACAGCGCTCGCGGCGCCGGCGGTTTCGGCAGCACCGGCCGCGCATAGTTCACCGGCGCCCCTTCAAGTCACCAGCCAGCCGGGTACCTACGCGGCATCTTCCTCTTCGCCCAAATACGCAGCGCGCACCTTGGGATCGTCCAGCAACTGGCCGGATAAGCCCTCCAGTATGATCTGACCGGACTCCATGACATAGCCGCGACGGCTGGTCTCCAGCGCCAGCTTGGCGTTCTGTTCGATCAGCAAAATCGTGACGCCTTCGGCCGCGATGGTGCGCACCATCTCGAAGATCTTCTCGACCATCAGCGGGGCCAGCCCCATGGACGGCTCGTCCAGCAGCAGCAGGCGCGGGCGCGAGATCATGGCACGACCCATGGCCAGCATTTGCTGTTCACCGCCCGACAAGGTGCCCGCCGACTGCCGACGACGCTCTGCCAGTCGTGGGAACAGTTCAAAAACATGTTCGGTGTCTTTGCGTACACCTTCCGCGTCGTTGCGGCTGTAGCCGCCCATGGCCAGGTTCTCTTCTATCGTCAGTTGCCCGAATATGCCGCGCCCCTCGGGCACCATGACCAGGCCCTGGCGCACCAGCATATAAGATGGCGCACCGGCGATGGATTTGCCGTCGTACAGGATGTCGCCGCCGGACAGCGGCACCAGCCCGCATACGGCACGCAGCGTGGTGCTCTTGCCGGCTCCGTTGGCGCCTATCAGACTGACCAGCTCACCGCGCCCGACATGCAGGTCGATTCCGCGTACCGCCCGGATGCCGCCGTAGGCGACTTCCAGTTGACGAATTTCCAGAAGATGGTCAGCAGTACTCATGAGATGTCCTTGCTGACATCGCCAGCGGAAAGATCCTGGGCGGGAACACTGACGGGCGCGTGGTCGGCCGCCCCCGCGCCCAGATAGGCTTCGATGACTTTGGGGTTGCGCTGCACTTCGGCCGGCTTGCCTTCGGCCAGCACCTTGCCGTATTCCAGCACCAAGACGCGGTTGCACAGACCCATGACCAGCTTCATGTCGTGTTCGATCAGCAACACGGTAATGCCATCGTCGCGTATCTTTTCGATCAGGCGGCGCAGCACCATGGTTTCCGACGCGTTCATGCCCGCGGCGGGCTCGTCCAACGCCAGCAACGATGGGTCGGTCGCCAGTGCCCGCGCGATCTCCAGGCGGCGTTGGTCGCCATAAGGCAAGGAGCTGGCCACGTCGTTGGCGCGATGGCCTATGCCCACGTACTCGAGCAGTTCGTGCGCGCGCTGCTCGATGGCGGCCTCTTCGGCGCGTGTCGCCTTGTTGCGCGTGATGGCGCCATACACGCCAGCGCGCGTGCGTATATGCCGGCCTATCATGACGTTCTCGATTGCGCTGAGCGCGCCGAACAGGCGGATGTTCTGGAAGGTGCGGGCCAAGCCGACAATGGCGATCTCGTGAGGCTTCAGCCGGGTAAGCTGGTGCCCCATGAAATTGCAAGTACCGGACTCGGGCACATAAAGACTGGTCAGCACATTGAACAGCGTGGTCTTGCCCGCGCCATTGGGGCCTATCAGCCCATAGATGTCGCCTTTGCAGATCGAGAAGCTGACATCGGACAAGGCCTGCAGGCCACCGAAGCGTTTGCTGAGCTTGTTGGCCACCAGCAGCAGCTCGGGCATGGAACGGGAATCGGGATTGATGGCTGCAGATCTCATGCCTGTTGCTCCTTGCCACGCGTAAGCTCGCGGCGTCTGACGGCCGACGGCCACAGCCCGGCCGGGCGGAAGATCATGACCAGGACCAGGGCAAAGCCAAAGAGCAGCATACGTATGCCTTCAGGATCAAGAATGACTTCGCCGAACAGCGTCTGCTGCAAGGGAACGACGGCCGAACGCAATAGCTCGGGAAACACCGACAGGATCAAGGCACCCAGGATCACCCCGGGTATATGACCCATGCCTCCCAGAACCACCATGCACAAGACCATGATGGATTCGGTCAGGCTGAAGCTCTCGGGGCTGACAAAGCCCTGCATGGAAGCAAACATGGCACCGGCCACACCGCCAAAGCTGGCGCCCATGGAAAAGGCCAGCAGCTTGATGTTGCGCGTGTTGATGCCCATGGCCTTGGCGGCGACCTCGTCTTCACGCACCGCCTCCCAGGCGCGGCCTATGCGCGAGTTCTGCAGGCGCACGCACATGATCACGATGATGATGGTCAGGAACAGCAGCAGGTAATAGTATTTTTCGGGCCCGGTGACACGAAAGCCGAACATCTCCTGAGAGCGGCCGAAGGCGAACTCGCCTATGCTGAAGCTGTCGATGCGATTGATCCCCTGCGGTCCGTTGGTGATATTGATGGGCGCATCCAGGTTGTTCATGAAGATGCGCACGATCTCGCCAAAGCCCAGCGTAACGATGGCCAGATAGTCTCCGCGCAATTTCAAGGTGGGAGCCCCGAGCAGCGCACCGAAGACCGCCGCCATCAAGACGCCAAACGGCAGCACCACCCAGAACGGCAAGTGCAATCCAAAATGCGGCGAGGCCAGCAATGCCCAGACGTAGGCGCCCACGGCATAGAAAGCGATATAGCCCAGGTCCAGCAAGCCGGCAAAGCCCACCACAATATTCAGACCGAGCGCCAACATCACATACAGCAAGGCGAAGTTCAGCGTGCGTACCCAGCTTTGGCCCACCGTTCCGAGCACAAAGGGCAACACGGCCAGCACCAGGCCGAACAGTGCAATGCCCAGCCATACTTTCAGCGACACGGTTGCGCCGCGCGACGTAGCGGGCGCGTTCATGCTCGGTCTCCTACCCGCTCACCTAGCAGGCCGGATGGTCGGAATACCAACACAAGTATGAGCACGATAAAAGAGAAGACATCCTGGTAATTGCTGCCGAAGACGCCGTTGGTCAGGTCGCCGATATAGCCGGCGCCCAGCGACTCGATGATGCCCAGCAGCAAGCCACCCAGCATGGCACCGCCCAGGTTGCCGATGCCGCCCAGCACGGCTGCCGTAAATGCCTTCAGGCCTAACAGGAAGCCCATGGTGTATTGCGCTACACCGTAGTAGGTGGCCACCATGACACCGGCCACCGCAGCCAGCGCGGAGCCAATCAGGAAGGCTGCCGAGATGACGGTATTGATATTGACGCCCATCAGCCCGGCCACTTCGCGATTCTGCGCCGTGGCTCGCATGGCTGTGCCCAACCGGGTGCGATGCACTACCAGCAGCAAGCCGGCCATGATGGCGGTCGCCGAGACGATAATGATGATCTGCAGCAGGCTGATGCGTGCCTCGCCCACGTGATAGATGGACGGTTCAATAATGTGGGGAAAACTAAGGTAATTGCGGCCCCAGACCATCATGGCCACGTTCTGGATGATGATGGATACGCCAATGGCGGTGATCAGGGCTGCCAACCGTGGCGCTCGACGCAAGGGCCGGTAAGCGTAACGCTCGGCGATGCCGCCCAGGGCCATGCAGACCGGTATGGCCAGCAGCAAGGCGCTGCCCACGGCAAACCATGCCGAGGTGCCGCCAGGATCGCCGCCGATTATCGTCACGACCAGTGTGGTCGCCACCATGGCGCCTATCATCACCACATCGCCATGGGCGAAATTGATCAAGCCTATGATGCCATAAACCATGGTGTAGCCAAGGGCAACCAGGGCATATACGCTGCCCACAGTAATGCCGTTGATCAGTTGTTGTATCAGGATATCCATGCCTAGGAACTCGCAGGTTAGGCCGGCCGAAGCCGGCCTGGGTGCAGCAATGAAAAATTAGTTGGCTTTGCTGACCATGGTCTTGACCATTTCCCACTTGCCATTCTTGACTTCATAGATGGTGACCGAAATTTCTTTCAGGTCGCCCTTCTCGTCATAGGCGATGTCACTGCTGGTGGCACCGGTGCGCTGCAGCTTGGCCAGCTTGGGCAGGTAGGCCTTGGGCTCAGCCGAACCGGCTTCCTTCATGGCGGTGATCATGTTCCAGGCGCCGTCGTAGGCGTATGGGGCGTAAACGCCGGGTTCGGTTTTAAAGCGCGCCTGGTAGTCGGCGTGGAATTTCTCGCCAGCCGCCATTTGCTTGAGCGGCACGCCTGCCAGCGACGCGTAAGTACCGTTGGCGGCGTCCCCGGCCAGCTTCAGGAAAGTTTCGCTACGGGTCATCTCGCCGGAAACCAGTGGTGCCTTGATGCCCAGGGTGACCATCTGCCGGCGCATGGGGCCAGACTGCGCATCCAGGCCACCAAAGAAGATGGCGTCGGGCTGGTCGTCCTTGATGTTGGTCAGGATGGCAGTGAAGTCGTTGGCCTTGTCGGTGGTGTACTCGCGTGCTATCACCTTGCCACCGTTGGCTTCAACGGCCTTGGCGACCTGATCGGCCAGGCCTTGTCCGTAAGCCGTGCGATCGTCGATCAGGGCCACCTTCTTGGCATCCAGGTCTTTCACGATGAATTCACCCGCGGCTGCGCCTTGCTGGGTATCGCTGGTCATCATGCGAAAGGTGGTGTCGTAATTCTGCTGCGTGTATTCGGGCGAGGTCGCCATGGCAATCTGCGGCAGGCCGGCGTCATTGTAGACACTGGAGGCCGGTATGGTGGTTCCCGAATTGAAGTGTCCCAGTATGCCCTTCACGTCTTCATCGACGATCTGCTGTGCAACCTGCACGGCCGTGCGCGGGTCGGCCTGGTCATCGCGGGCAACAAGCTCGAACTTGGCCGGCTTGCCGTCCAGCTGGATGTTCTGCTGATTGGCTTCTTCCAGGGCCAGTGTCAGACCGTTTTTCATGTCTTCACCGTAATGCGATTGCGGGCCGGTAAGCGGCGCGGCGAAACCAAGCTTGACGACGGTGTTGTCAGCAGCCTGGGCCGATGCGAAAGCAAAGCCGGCCATGATGGCAGCGGTCGCTGCAAGGCGGGTAAATCCTTTGGTGGACTGCATGTTTTATCTCCGATAGATTTAAAGATACGGCTTGTTCCGGCTTGGGGGTGGTGCCGGCATCAAACCAAAAGGTACAACTTGCGGTTTCTACAACCTTGGTCCGCCAGCCTTCAGCCGACCATCATCAAACTTGCATTGCCGCCCGCGGCAGCCGTGTTTACGCTGACCGCCACCTCGCGCAGCAGGCGCTCGAGTCGGTACGAGGCGCCACTTGCGATTTCGTCGCTGCGCAAGCCTTGCACCGAAATAATGGGTCCAGCCCGGGCCGCCACGCTGCGGTTCAGCTCGCGCAGGGCATCACTGTCGCCTTCAAACAGCACCGCATCGTAGAGCCCTTGTTGCATATGGCCCGGTGCGAGCACCTGCAGCTGTTCTAGCCCGCCGCCCCCGCCCTCTGCCATAAAAGTCTTTGCGGCATCGGTATCGAGCAGCAGCATGGTGTTGCCGGTACGCCGGCACGCCTCCCATTGCGCTTGCGCACCCTGAACGGTGGCCGCCACGCACAACACCGTACCGCAGGGCTTGAGCTCATAGGTGTTGCTCTCGCCCGTGGGGCCAGGCAAGGCTTTGCTTGCGCGACCCGAAAAGTCAGTGGGGCACCATGCCGGCAGGCCGCCGGGATGCTGTGCCAGCAAGCGCAGCAAATAAAGCGGGCCTCCTGCTTTCGGTCCGGTACCCGACAAGCCCTCGCCGCCGAATGGCTGTACGCCTACGACGGCGCCAACGATGTTGCGGTTGACATAGATATTGCCGGCCCTGATACGGCCAGACACCCGCGCCACGGTTTCGTCTATGCGTGTGTGCACACCGAAAGTCAGGCCGTAACCGGTGGCATTGATATCGTCGATCAAGGCGTCCAGATCTTGCCGCCGATAACGCAATACATGCAGTACAGGACCAAACACTTCTTTCGTCAGCCTTGCCACCTTGTCCACTTCGATGATGGTGGGCGGCACGAAGCAACCATTGCCGCACTCAGGCCCCAGCGCGAGCTGATCCACCCGGTGTCCGGCATCGCGCATCGCCGTAACGTAGGCCTGGATCTGGGCTTGCGCTGTAAGGTCGATGACGGGTCCGACATCGACATCCAACGTGTCCGGATTGCCTATGCTCAACTGGTGCATGGCACCGCGCAACATGGTCAGGATGCGATCCGCGCAGTCTTCCTGGACGCACAGCAGGCGCAAGGCGGAACAACGCTGGCCGGCCGAATCGAAGGCTGAAGCCAGCACGTCGAAAACAACCTGTTCGGCCAGCGCCGAAGAGTCGACCACCATGGCGTTCTGGCCACCGGTCTCGGCAATGAGCGGCACAGGATGGCCTTCGTCATCAAGGCGATCGGCCAGCACACGGGAGATCAGCATGGCGACCTCTGTGGACCCGGTAAACATGACGCCACGTACGGCGGGGCTGGCGACCAGGGCCGCGCCCACGCTCTCGCCACGCCCCGGCAGCAGTTGCACCGCGCCCGCGGGTACACCAGCGCGATGCAAGATGGACACCGCCGCCGCCGCGATCAAGCTGGTTTGCTCGGCGGGCTTGGCCAGCACCGTATTGCCGGCGGCCAATGCCGCGGCCAATTGCCCGACGAAAATCGCCAGTGGGAAATTCCAGGGGCTGATACACACCACTGGACCGAGCGGCCGGTGAGTGTCATTGGAAAACCCGGCTTCGATCTGCCCCGCGTAGTAGCGTAAAAAGTCGACAGCCTCGCGTACTTCCGACACGGCGCTCGGCAGCGACTTACCGGCTTCGCGCACGATCAAGCCCATCAGTGGCTGCATCTCGTCTTCCAACATGCGGGCTGCGCGTATCAGGCATTGGGCTCGCTCTTGCACCGGCGTCGCCGCCCAGATCGGCGCGGTATGTTGGGCACCCAGCAAGGCCTGTTGCACCTGGGCTTCGGCCGCCTCGATGGCATGGCCGACGATGTCCCGGTGATCGGCCGGATTGCGCACCCGTAGCGAGCGCGCAGCGTCCCAATCGGGCTTGCCTTCTGCAAGCAAGGGCGCGGCACGCCATTCCTGGTCGACGCTATTGAGCAGTGCCGCTGAAAGCGATGCCAGCCTTTGTTCGTTGGACAGGTCGATACCACTGGCATTAAGCCTGCCGTCCACGTGGCGATACAGTTCGCGCGGCAGAGGAATCTTCTCGTGGGGTGCACCCAGGGGGTGTATGCGCTGAGCCGCCTGCACCGGATCTTCGATCAGCACGTCTATCGGCACGGCTTCATCACCGATCTGGTTCACGAACGAGGTATTGGCGCCGTTCTCAAGCAGGCGACGCACAAGATAAGCCAGCAAGGTCTCGTGCGTGCCAACCGGTGCATAGATGCGGCACGGCCGATCAAGCTTGCCTTGCGCAACGGCACCGGTGACCAGTTCGTACAGCGGTTCGCCCATGCCATGCAGGCACTGGAACTCGTACTGGCCCGAATAATAGTTTTGCCCCGCCATGTAATAAATGGCCGCCAATGTTTGGGCGTTATGGGTGGCAAATTGCGGATACACCGCTTGCGGCGCTGCCAGCAGCTTGCGGGCGCACGCCAGGTAGGAAATATCGGTATGCAGCTTGCGAGTATAGACTGGGTAACCTTCCAGGCCATCGACCTGGGCACGCTTGATTTCGGTGTCCCAATAAGCCCCCTTGACCAGCCTCACCATCAGTCGGTGCTCGCTGCGTTGCGCCAGATCGATGAGGTAATCAATGACCAGTGGCGCGCGCTTCTGGTAAGACTGAATCACAAAACCTATGCCATCCCACCCGGCCAGCGACTCGTCAAAACATAAGGCCTCCAGCACATCCAGCGAAACATCCAACCGATCCGCCTCTTCCGCGTCGATGTTCAGGCCAATATCGTAGCGATGGGCAAGGCGGGCCAGCTCCAGCGTGCGGGGCAGCAGCTCGTTCATGATCCGGTCACGCTGTGAGCGTGAATAGCGCGGATGCAAGGCAGACAGCTTGATGGAGATACCCGGACCCTCGTAAATCCCCCTGCCCTGTGCAGACTTGCCTATGGCATGAATCGCCTGGACATACGCCGTGTAGTAGCTATCGGCGTCGGCGGCAGTAGTGGCCGCCTCGCCCAGCATGTCGTACGAATAGCGAAAGCCTTTGTCTTCCATCGCCCGACCGTTGGCGATCGCGGCCGATATGGTTTGGCCGGCCACGAATTGCTCGCCCATCATGCGCATGGCCATATTGACGCCCTTGCGTATCAGCGGCTCGCCGCCCTTGCCGATCAGGCGGGTCAGCGCCTTGGACAGGCTTTGTTCGCTGTTGACGCTAACCAGCTTGCCGGTAAGCATCAGGCCCCAAGTGGCCGCATTGACGAACAGGGACGGAGATTCACCCATGTGGGAGCGCCAGTCGCCATGGCTGATCTTGTCGCGTATCAGTGCATCGCGAGTGGCTCGATCGGGAATGCGCAGCAGGGCTTCGGCCAGGCACATCAGGGCAATGCCTTCCTGGCTGGACAGCGAAAACTCGTGAATCAGGTTCTCGACGCCGCCCCCCCGGCGTTTGCTGCGCAAGGACTCCACCAACCGCCGGGCCAAGGCATGAACTTCTGTCGGGCGCTGGGAGCGCGCCAGATCCACCAACACCGGGATGCATTCGGTTTCAGGGCGGCGGTAGGCGGCGGTGATGGCGGCACGCAATACGGACTGCGGCTGCACGTCCTGGGCGAACTCGTAAAACGGCGCCAGGCGGTCAGAGGCTGGAAAGTCGACGTCATCCAGGTCGGACTCGGCCGTGCCGAACTGAGAGACTTCGGCGGGAAGGCGACCACGTTCGATGGCATCCACATACGAGGTCAGCGCCTGCTTATGCAGCCAGTGGGGTGTGCAACCGAGTCGGGCAGCAACAAGCTTCAAGCGCTCGCGCAGCGCTTCGTCTACCTTGACGCCCAATGTCGTAGTTGCCATGCCGGGTTCCTGTCTGGCGATCTGCTAGGCCGCCCGGCACGGGGTAACGCCGCCGTTCGACTCTAGATGAATGAGTCGAATACTAAAGAGGTTGTACCTTTTTGTGTACTGCGGTTAACCCTGAAGCATTTAGGTACAACCTTGTAGTGTCATGCCTGCAAGGCGCCCATTTACCGTTCCGCTACGGATCTGCCCTGCAATGGCTTCAGACAGCCTGTGCAGGGCTAGCTGATGGCCGGCCACCAGGGCCGACATCCCCTGCTCCACAGGCACCTGGAAAGCCGCGCGGCAAATCGCACCGGGCTTGCCGGGCATATTGGACGGTACAAGTTGCCAGACAACATCAAGCAAGGCGCGATCGTCGTAGAACGACTGGAACCGCTGTACCAGCAATGAAACCGTCCACACTGGCAGCCCATCCGCCACCGCGACCTGGGAAACATCGAGTACGCCCAAGCGGCGCGACAAATCATCGGACAGGGCTCGCCTGATTTCGTCGGTCAAAGGGGATGCCCAAAGAAAGCCATTCAGCGGCGTAACCTGTGTTGAGGCCGCGTCGGTAATGACTATTTGCTGCTTATCGACTTGCGCCGGCAACTGCACCGTCTGCACGCTGATCGCATAGGCCGGGCTGGCTGGCCCGGAGGCGTCCGATGCGGCGGCGACTTGCGGGGCAGCTGGCATCAGCGAGTAATAATGGCTATCCGATACCGAGGCGCAGGCCCCAAGCAGCATGGTGGCCAGGACGACAAATGGACGTACGAACGAACTCATGAGCACTCCTAAGGAAGGATCTGCGCAGGATCGGCGCTACGACCCCGAATCGCCGCTGAGGGATGGGCCTGCAAATAGTCCGCCAATGCCCGCAGCGACCGTGCCGCGTTGCTGATCTCTTGCATGCTGCGTTCCAGGTTGCCGGTCAGGGGCGAGCCTTTGGCCAGCAGTTGGTCGACACTCTTGAGCGATTTGCTGGCGGCGCGCAACATCGCTGTGGCCTGGGGTGCGACCTCGCCTTCCAGTTGATCCAACAGTTTGGTCACGGACTGCAAGGTGGCGCGCAAGTCGCTGCTGATTTCCTCATACGGAATTGCATCCAGCTTGGTCACGATGCTGCCGACCTGTTGCTGCAGTCTGTCGAAGCTGCCGGCAATGGAAGGCACCACGACGGGCTCATGGCGGGCATCGAAGACGACGGGTTCTGCGTCCGGGAAGAAATCCAAGGCAACGTACTGTTGTCCGGTAAGCAAATTGGATGATCGGATCTGGCCTCGTAGCCCGTGCCTGATCAAGGGCACCAGAAGCAGCGACCCCGGATTGCTCGCCTCTTGATCCACACGCATCAATCTGTCGTAAACCGCGCCAAAGCGCAGCGGATAAAGCTCGGCCTTTACAAGCGCGAAAAAGCGCTGCCGCTCGCTATCGAACTCCAGGTCGATATCCACCACGTTGCCAAGCTCCAGACCACGAAAATCGATGGGCGCACCAACTTTCAGGCCACGTACGGACTGCTGGAAATGGAACTCGACCGCAAAGGGAGGTCCATCCGGATCGGCCATTGCATCCAGGCGTGTGCCCGCCAGTTCGAAGGAGTGATCGGCCTTGGCAGGCTCGGTAATGAACTCGTTGGGCGATGCAAAGGCGATACCGCCGGCCACCAGCGAAACCAGGGACTCGGTCTGCACATTGAACCCGTCGGCATCCAGTGAGAGGTTGACGCCACTGGCATTCCAGAATCGGGTGTCGCTCGTAACAAACTTGTCGTTCGGGGCATCGATAAAAATCTGGATGTCGACCGACTTGCCGCTTTCGGCCAGGTCGTAGCCAATAACCCTTCCGACCTGTATGCGCCGGTAGTACACCGGTGACCCGATATCCAGCGAACCCAGATCGGGCGCCCTGAGGGCGTAGCGCGTTCCTGGCTTGCCGCTGGTTATCTCGGGCGGTTTTTCCAGCCCGGTAAATTCGTATACGGGATCATCGCCATTCTGTGCCTCGGCCGCATCCACACTGATATAAGCGCCAGATACCAAAGTGCCCAGGCCCGATACGCCGCCGATGCCCAGGCGCGGACGAACCACCCAGAAGCGGCTTCCCTCCTGGGTGATGTACTCGGATCCTTCGCGGTTCAGCTCGGCGCTGACCAGCACCTTGCTGCGATCAGCCGACACTTTCAGGTCGGTCACCACGCCGATGACTACATCCTTGTAGCGCACCTTGGTCTGTCCGACTTCCAGCCCTTCTGCAGATTCAAAGCTGATGGTGATTGTGGGGCCGGTGCGCAGCCAGCCCTGCACCAGCAGGGATGCGCCAACCAACATTGCAATCAGCGGCACCAGCCAGATCCATGACCAGCGACGGTCGCTGGCGGCCCGGACATTCGGACGATGCACACGCGGTGTACCGCCTTCAGAGGGGGATCCAGATGTGGGCTCTGTCATACCTGCCTTTTATAGGATGCTTCAGAATAGGTGTCTATCGCAGCCGCAGCCGTAGCGTCGGATTGTATCGTGTTGCTACGAGCGCCTGGTCGGCGATCCCAGCCGCGACGCGGATCATAGCTCATGGTAGCCAGCATGGTCAGGATAACCACCATGCCGAAACTGGCCGCGCCGGGCCCCGCGATGACCTGCGAAATGCCCGGGAAATTCGCTATGGCAGTCAGCAATATGACAACGAAGACGTCCAGCATCGACCACTGGCCGATGAATTCGATCAGTTCGTACAGACGCGTGCGCTGGCGCTGTACGAGAGCCCCGCGCCAGCGCCCCCCCAGCATCAAGATAGCCAGGGCCAGCAGCTTGGTCAGCGGCACCACCACGCTGGCAACAAACACAATGACCGCCAGATCCCAGGAACCCAGCCGCCAAAGCTCGATAACGCCGCCCAATATGGTGTGCATGGTGTCGCTCGTAAGGGTACGAACCCGCATGACGGGCAACAGATTGGCGGGCACATACAGTATGCTGGCCGCGATCACCAGCGCCCAGACGCGTGAAGTGGGGTTGGGCTTGCGCAGATGCAGCCGAGCACCGCAGCGATAGCACGATTGCGCGATCCCGTCCTGCGACACGCCTTGCACCAGCGAGCAGGCCTCGCACGAGGCCACGAACCTGCCTTCGTGCGCGATGGTTTCCGGTGTAGCGGTCGCCACCAACCCGGCATCTTCGGCATATTGCCATAAGCGATGAGCGGTCAGGCGGCTTAGCCCCGTCAGCAAGAAAGTCAGTACGGCGAAGGCCCACATAGCCGGTTCCAGACTGACCCTGGCCAAGCCCGCGAACTTCACCATGGCAACCATGATGGCAAGCATCAGCACAGGCACCATGCTCCAGGGCAAGGTGTGATGCAGCAGCCTCATGCCATAACGAAAGTCAGCCGGCAGGCGTCTCGAGCGGATGGCCAGCAAGGCCCACAGCGTTACCAGTAGTTGAGTAAGCGGTAGCCAAAAGGCGAACATACCCGTCATGATGGACAGCAGCTTATGATCCTGTTGCCAGGTAAGCCACAGGGCATTTGGCAGTGACGCCCTGACCGTCATGCCGGCAATGTCGAGCTCGATAATGGGAAAGATGTTGGCGATGGTAAAGACCGCCAGCGCCGTCAGAACCAGAGCGATCCATCCGTCCAGCGGCAGCGTGCTTTGCCTATATAGCGGGTAGCCACAGCGCCGGCACGTAGCCATGGCGCCGGGCTCGAGGGGCGTTCGCGCATGCAGCGTGGCGCAGTGCTGACACGCGACTAGCCACCCGCCTGCCATCTAGTCGACGAGCTCGGGTTCCGGATGCGATGGCGACGACTGACTGGAATTACCGGCCTTGTCGGTGAACGCCAACTGCACCTTCCCGTTAGCGTCGAGATCGACTTCCACATGACCGCCATCAACCAGCCGCCCGAAGAGCAGCTCGTCCGCCAGCGCACGCCGTATGGTGTCCTGGATAAGACGCTGCATGGGCCGTGCACCCATGGTGGGATCGAAGCCTTCCTTGGCCAGATGCTCGCGCAGCGCCGTCGAAAACACGACATCGACACGCTTCTCGTGCAACTGGTCTTCCAGCTGCATCAGGAACTTGTCGACCACGCGCATGATGACTTCGCGAGACAGCGGTGTGAAGCCAATGATGGCGTCCAGACGATTGCGGAACTCGGGCGTGAACATGCGCTTGATGTCGGCCATCTCGTCGCCCACCGTGGAGGACGACGCAAAGCCGATCGTGCTGCGGTTAAGCGCAGCCGCACCCGCGTTGGTGGTCATGACGATGATGACATTGCGGAAGTCTGCCTTGCGTCCGTTGTTGTCGGTAAGCGTGCCGTGGTCCATGACCTGCAGCAGGATATTAAACACATCGGGATGCGCTTTCTCGATTTCGTCGAGCAAGAGCACGCAATGCGGCTGTTTGCTGATGGCCTCGGTAAGGAGGCCGCCCTGGTCAAAACCCACATACCCCGGAGGCGCGCCGATAAGGCGCGACACGGTATGGCGTTCCATGTACTCGGACATATCGAACCGCAATAGCTCGATGCCAAGCACAAATGCCAGCTGGCGCGCCACTTCGGTCTTGCCCACGCCGGTAGGCCCGGAGAACAGGAAGGATCCTATGGGCTTGTCGGGCCGGCCCAGACCGGACCTTGCCATCTTGATGGCAGCCGCCAATGCTTCGATGGCCGGATCTTGTCCGAAAACGACGGTCTTCAGATCGCGGTCCAGCGTGGCGAGTTTGTTGCGGTCGTCGTTGGACACGCTTTGTGGCGGGATGCGGGCGATCTTGGCCACCGTGGCTTGGACCTCGGCCTTGCCGATGATTTTCTTTTGGCGTGACCGCGGCAACAGGCGTTGGGCCGCACCGGCCTCGTCGATGACGTCGATGGCCTTGTCGGGCAGGAAGCGGTCATTGATATGACGTGCGGCCAGCTCGGCGGCAGCCGTAATGGCCGCTGCGGAGTAGCGTACGCCATGATGCGCTTCGAAATGGCCCTTCAGGCCACGCAGAATCTGGATGGTTTGCGCAACGGTGGGCTCGGCCACGTCGATCTTCTGGAAGCGGCGCGACAGGGCGTGGTCTTTCTCGAAAATGCCCCGGTACTCGTTATAAGTGGTTGCGCCCAGGCATTTAAGCTGGCCGGACGACAGCGCCGGCTTAAGCAGATTGGACGCGTCCAGCGTACCGCCCGACGCCGAGCCGGCCCCGATAAGGGTGTGGATTTCGTCGATGAACAGGATGGCGTTGCGGTTGTCTTTCAGTGCCTTCAGGACACCCTTGAGGCGTTGTTCGAAGTCGCCACGATACTTGGTGCCGGCCAGCAAGGCGCCCATATCGAGCGCATAGACTTCGGCATCAGCAAGGATTTCGGGCACCTCAGCCTTGGTGATGCGCCATGCCAGACCTTCGGCGATGGCCGTCTTGCCCACGCCGGCTTCACCGACCAGCAAGGGATTGTTCTTGCGGCGCCGGCACAATACTTGAATGACGCGTTCGACTTCGTGCTCGCGGCCGATCAGGGGATCGATACGGCCTTGACGGGCTTCGGCATTGAGGTCGGTGGCGTAAAGCTCGAGCGGTGACTTCTGCTGATCGGACTTGGGCTCGGACTCTGGGGCGGCAGCCTTGGTGGGCTCGACCGGCGGCTCGTCGTGGGCCTTGGTGATGCCGTGCGACAAATAGTTGACCACGTCCAGCCGGGTAATGCCTTGCTGCTGCAAAAAATACACCGCGTGGGAATCTTTCTCGCCATACATCGCCACCAGCACATTGGCGCCAGTGACGGAGTTGCGATTGGAATTGCCGGACGACACATGCATGATGGCACGTTGAATCACACGCTGGAAGCCCAGCGTGGGTTGTGTGTCGACCTCTTCCTCGCCGGGGAAGACAGGGGTGTTTTCGTTGATGAATTTGCGCAGTTCCTGGCGCAGTGCTTCGATGTTGGCCGAGCAGGCGCGCAAGACCTCAGCGGCCGCCGCGTTGTCTAGCAGCGACAGCAACAAATGTTCTACGGTAATAAATTCGTGTCGGGCACTGCGGGCCTCGACAAAGGCCATGTGCAGGCTGACTTCAAGTTCTTCGGAGATCACGCTTCCTCCATTACATATCGGAGCGGACAAACAATTCGATAAAACCTATTCTATGACTAAATCGACCTTGCGTATCAACATTAACAAAAGAGTCATCCTGGTGTTACCAGATCGCATCAAAGCGTTGACAACCCTACTATACCCGTACTTTTTTCATGCTGCCCCAACGTTGGTAAACAGCCACTTGCAGGCCCTTGGACATCAGGCATCGGGCGCCGGTTCCATCAGGCATTGCAGCGGATGTTGCCTGGCCTGCGCCATCTGCCGCACCATCTCGACCCGGGTGGCAGCGATATCGCGCGGATAGACCCCACAAACAGCTCGACCCTCGTGGTGCACTTTCAGCATGATGCGTGCCGCTTCGTCTTCGCTTTTACCGAATATGCGCTGCAACACTACGACGACGAACTCCATGGGGGTGTAATCGTCATTTAGCAAAATGACCTGGTACATCGGCGGAGGGGCGAGTTTGGCGGGTTGACGATCAAGAACCGTGTCACGCTGGTTGTCGATTTGGGTAGCCATGGCAAATACTAGTGGTTTCCATAGTTGACTATGTAAGGGTAAATTAAGCATTATCCAGGTATTCTGAGGTGCTTGGTTGTACTTGCATGCCAGAATCCGAAGGCTAAAGGTCACCCTTGTAGTCCAGTTTCAATCTAACACTATAGTCGAGAGGCAGTCCGCATGTCTGATTCAACCGCAAGCTCCGAGCCTGGGGATACCCAAAAACTAACAGGTACCGTGAAGTGGTTCAACGATGCCAAGGGTTTCGGGTTTATTACTCCCGACAACGGGGGCGAAGACCTTTTCGCGCACTTTTCGTCCATCCAGATGAACGGCTTCAAAACCCTCAAGGAAGGACAAAAGGTTGCCTTCGAGATCGCTCAGGGCCCCAAAGGCAAGCAAGCACTCAACATTACGGCCGCCTGATCAACCGCATCAGGTGGTGTTTTTCAGTCTTAATAACAATGCATAAATTTTACCGCGCTGCAGGGCTTTCAAGCCCTGCTTTTTTTTGGGCCGGCCTGTTGTTGGTGGCGGCCACTGGCTGGGCGCGGCCGGTCCTGGCCCAAGCGATGTTGTTGCCCACTACACAACTGACCATCGGCCCGCACAAGGTTTGGGTGGAAATCGCGGCCACGGAGGCCAGCCGCTCATATGGACTGATGAATCGGGCTTCCCTGCCGCCCAACCACGGGATGCTGTTTGTGTTCGACACCGATCAGGACAGTTGCTTCTGGATGAAGAACACGCCCCTGCCCCTGACCATCGCCTTCATCGACGCGCAAGGCAAGATCCTGAACATGGCTGACATGCAGCCTCACACCACCGATACGCACTGCCCCGCCGCGCCGGTGCGCTATGCGCTCGAGATGGCCCAGGGATGGTTTGCCACCCACGGCATCCGGCCTCGCACGACTGTTTACGGCCTGCCAGGTCCACAATAAAAAAGTCCCGGGTTGACCGGGACCTTGTGTTCTTGGAGTCGCCTGGTACTTACACGCGTTCGAGAATCACCGCAATGCCCTGGCCTACCCCTATGCACATGGTGCACAGTGCATAGCGTCCGCCGGTGCGATGCAGCTGATTGACCGCAGTAAGCGCCAGCCGGGCCCCGCTGGCGCCCAAAGGATGACCCAGGGAGATGGCGCCGCCGTAAGGATTTACACGCGGATCGTTATCATCAACCCCCAACATGCGCAGCACGGCAAGGCCCTGCGCAGCAAATGCTTCATTCAGCTCAATAACGTCCATCTGGTCAATAGTAAGCCCAGCCAGCGCCAGCGCCTTCTGCGAAGCCGGCGCGGGACCGACGCCCATAATGCGCGGTTCAACACCCGCCGAAGCCATCGCCACCACGCGAGCGCGCGGCGTCAGCCCTTGCTCGCGCGCCATCGCTTCAGAGGCGACCAGCAAGGCGCAGGCGCCATCATTCACGCCCGATGCATTACCTGCTGTAATGGTGCCGTCGGGACGCACAATAGGCTTGAGCTTGGTAAGCGCCTCGAGGGTGGTCTGACGAGGATGTTCGTCGGTGTCGACAACGACCGGATCGCCCTTGCGCTGAGGAATGGACACCGGCGTGATCTCGGATTGCAGATGCCCCGCTTGCTGGGCCGCCGCGGTTTTGGTCTGGCTGGCCAGGGCGAACGCGTCTTGATCTTCGCGGCTGACCTTGAACTGGTCGGCCACGTTCTCGGCCGTTTCAGGCATGGAATCTATGCCGTACTGAGCCTTGAGCTGCTTGTTGACGAAGCGCCAACCTATGGTTGTGTCGTAGATGGCCGCATTACGCGAAAAAGCGGTCTCGGCTTTGCCCATGACAAACGGAGCGCGGCTCATGCTTTCAACGCCGCCCGCCAGCATCAAGGCAGCGTCGCCTGCACGGATGGCCCGTGCAGCGGAACCGACGGCATCCAGACCAGAGCCGCACAGCCGATTGATGGTGGAGGCGGGAATGTCAACCGGCAGCCCTGCCAGCAAGACCGCCATGCGCCCCACGTTGCGATTGTCTTCACCGGCCTGATTCGCACAACCAAACAAGGCATCGTCAACCCGCGACCAATCCACATCAGGATTACGCTGCATCAGCGCCCGTAGTGGGATAGCCGCAAGATCGTCGGCGCGAACAGGCGCCAGCGCGCCGCCATAGCGGCCGAAAGGGGTGCGAATGGCATCGCAAATAAATGCTTGAGTCGTCATGGTGAAGGACCGTAGAACAGAGAGAATGAACTGACAAAAAGCCCCCGGAATCCGAGGGCTTCGAGGCAAAGAAACGATGCCGGCGGGTGACCCCTGAACAGCTTAGCCCAGGTTGGCGGCCGCGAATTCCCAGTTGGCAAGCTTCCAGAAGCTTTCCAGATACTTGGGACGGGCATTGCGGTAGTCAATATAGTAGGCGTGTTCCCAGACATCACAGGTCAGCAGCGGTACGTCGGAAGTCGTAAGCGGCGTGGCGGCATTGCTGGTATTGACGATATCCAGACTGCCGTCGGACTTCTTGACCAGCCAGGTCCAACCCGAACCAAAGTTGCCGGCAGCCGATTTGTTGAAGGCTTCCTTGAAGGCGTCAACGCTGCCCCATTTGGCATTGATGCCTTCGAGCAGCTTGCCGGTGGGCTCGCCGCCGCCGTTGGGCGACAGGCTGCTCCAGTAGAAGGTGTGATTCCAGACCTGCGCCGCGTTGTTGAATACGCCGCCCGAAGACTTCTTGATAATGTCTTCCAGGGCAGCGGATTCGAACTCGGTGCCGGCGATGAGATTATTCAGGTTAGTGACGTAAGCCTGGTGGTGCTTGCCGTAATGGAACTCCAGCGTCTCTTTGGAGATCGTGGGAGCCAGAGCGTCCATTGCATAAGGTAGCGGGGGGAGTGTAAAAGCCATATTCGGATTCCTTCATAAACAAGTAGTCAAAGCAAGCCGTGTACTTGCAAAACACCAACCTGCAGCCTGCCGCGAGCCAGTTCAATACTTAGCTGTTCGCCAACACTTAAGTCTAACGCATTTTCGATAACGCCCCCCTGCTCGTTACGTACGATAGCGTAACCGCGGTCCAGAATATGGCGGGGGCTGAGCGCCTGCAGGGTCTGCATTGCGGCGGCGAGCCTTTGCGCTCGCCTGTGCAGGTCGCGCTGTGCTGCAGACAACAAATACTGCGCCTGCCGCGCCGTTTCTGTGCGCCTTGCCGTGGTGGCAGGCGCGGCATAGGCCAGGCGGGACTTCAGCATGGCGTAGCGTCCGGCCTGGCGCTCGTGGACGCGGCTCCCGGCTCGCGCCATCCGGTCAGTCAGGGCCAGCAGGCGCTCGCGCTGTTGAGCCAGGCGCTGCTCGGGCGACACCAGCATGGCAACAGTACGGTCCAGCCGCAACGCCGCAAGTTCCAGTCGGCGCAGTTGAGCGGCAGCCAGCGCTGCCGTGGCGGCCTGGAGCAAGCCCAGGCAATTGGCACGGCTACGGCAGGATAGCTCGGCAGCCGCGGTAGGGGTCGGCGCGCGCAGATCGGCAACAAAGTCGGCGATCGTGAAATCTGTTTCGTGGCCCACACCGCTAATGACGGGTATGGGGCTGGCAGCGATGCATCGAGCCAGGGTTTCGTCGTTGAAGCTCCAAAGGTCCTCCAGGCTACCCCCGCCTCTTACGAGCAGCAGGGTGTCGACCTCTTTGCGGCTGAAGGCCTGGTCCAGCGCATGCACCAGCCGCCCGGCGGCGTCCAGCCCCTGCACCGGCGCCGGGTAGACGATGACCTGTACGTGCGGCGCCCGACGCGCGAGCGCCGTCAATACATCGTGTAGCGCGGCCGCCCCCAGGGATGTGACCACACCGACCGCTCGCGGCATCTGCGCAATGGGGCGCTTGCGCGCCGGGTCGAACAAGCCCTCGGCCTCGAGCTTGTCCTTCAACGCCAGAAAGGCCGCATGCAAGTCGCCGCGCCCTGCCCGGCGCATGCTCTCGACCTGCAGCTGGTAATCGCCCCGAGGCTCGTAGAGCGTGACATTGACACGAAACTCGAACTTCTCACCCGGCTTGGGCACAAACCCGACCGCCTGAGCCCGGCCACGAAACATTACTGCCTTGACCGCCGCGCTTTCGTCCTTGACCGAGAAATACCAGTGTCCGGAGGCGGCCTGCGTGAAGTTGGAGACTTCGCCGCGCACCCAGATCCGCGAAAAACTGCCTTGCAGCAGCTCAGCCACGCGGCGATTGAGTTGTGCCACCGTCCAAACCGTATCGGTGGCGGATTTGGGGGTCGGCCAGCCTTCATTCATGGTGTTTTTTCACTTCTTTCCACAGAGGAAATCGAATTGTCAAATCAATGAAATATCAAGCCAATCAGAGGGCATGATCAATAAGCGCTTTAAATTGAACGCCTAAGCGTTTGATATTTAACAAGATTAAAATAAGTTCCGAATTGAGCGCTAATTGCCCACTGAACCTCAAGAGCCGGTAAATAGCGCCTGTCCGGCAAGTTGTACACAGAATTATCCACAGTTTCTGTGGATACCCTCCGCTAAGCGCCATTCCACGCCACTTCCGGCATCTAATCCGCCATTTGGCGGGTGGTTTGAACGGCCAGGCGTTCAGAAGCCGCGTCATATCGTTCGATGGATTGTAGAATGCATCCTGGTTGAAATACATTCCCTTGTGGGAGAGAACTTTGCTCGACATGATACAGGCGGCCGGCTGGCCGATATGGTTGCTTATTGCAACGTCCGTTCTGGGGCTGGCCCTGGTCATCGAACGCTTCATGACCTTGCGCTCTGGTCGGGTACTGCCAGACCGCCTGCCAGGTCAGATCCTGGAGCTGCTAAGGCAAAGAAACGCCGAACCCGACACCGTCATCCGGGTTGCCGGGCACTCGCCGTTGGGACGCATATTGGGCGAAGTGCTGCTGAACCGTGACGAATCCAACGCCTACCGGGTAGCGGCCATTGAAGACGTCGGCAAAGACGTGGCGCATCGGCTGAACCGGTATTTGCCCGCCTTGGCGACCATAGCGGTGGTCTCCCCGTTGATGGGCCTGTTTGGCACCGTGGTCGGCATGATAGAAATCTTTGCGTCGTATACCCCGGCGGGCGGCGATCCTGCACAATTGGCCCGGGGCATTTCCATTGCGCTGTACAACACGGGCTTCGGGATCATCATCGCCATCCCGGCGCTCATCTTTCATCGCTACTTTCGCGCCCGCGTCGATCACTTCCTGCATCAAATGGAACGTGAAGCCAACGCGCTGAACCGCATTATCAATCGCGGGGCGGCGCAATGAACTTCCGGCGCCGGCAAGCGGACGACGAGCTCGAGATCAATCTCATCCCCTTGATTGATGTGCTGCTGGTCATCCTCATTTTCCTGGCGGCCACCACGTCGTTCACCCGCCTGAACCAAATGAAGCTGTCGCTCCCGCAGGCCCAGGCCGATGCGCTCGACACCAACGCCCTGGACATCGCGGTAAGCCAGGAAGGCATCTACGCGCTGAACGGACAACTGCTATCAGGCAACACGGCGGCCGATATCGCGCAGGCGCTGCGGCGGGCGGCGTCCGACCGTCCTGAAGCGGTTCTAGTCATCAATGCCGATGCGCAAGCCACCCATGCCTCTGTGCTGCGGGTCATGGAGGCCGCGCGGCTGGCAGGTGTAGAGCGCGTCAACTTCGCCACCCAGGATCCCAATTGAAGATCCCGGTCTCCTTCCAGAGCGCCATGCACCGTGCCTGGCGCCGCAAGGGCTTGGTCAGCACACTGCTATGGCCGGTCTCCTGGCTGGTACGGCTTGCGATTGCCCGCAAGCACCAGCGTTTTCAGAAGCAGCCCGGTCTCATCCAGCATAGTCCGCTACCGGTGGTGGTCGTCGGCAACATATATGTGGGCGGCACCGGCAAGACGCCTGTCGTGATCGCCTTGGCAAACGCATTGCGCGCACGCGGCTGGTCGCCGGGCGTGATCAGCCGCGGCTATGGCGTCGACGTTGGCGAACGCGCCCGTAGCGGCCGCGGCGATCTCGATGCCGCCCAGTTCGGCGACGAACCTGCCTTGATCGCGCGTGCCACCGGCTTGCCTGTTGCCGTCCATCGGTCAAGGCCGCTGGCCATGAAAGCGCTGCGCCGGCATTATCCCGACGTCGATCTGGTGATCAGCGACGATGGACTGCAGCATCTTGCCCTGGGCCGGGACATCGAAATTATCGTGCAGGACGGCAGAGGCACGGGCAATGGCCGCGTATTGCCGGCAGGCCCGCTGCGCGAGCCGGCCAGCCGACTGCAGTATGTGGACTTCGTGATAAGCAACCTGGCACAGAATGAGACTGCCCCCGAGCCCGTTGTAACGCCGGCGCGCCAGGTCAGCATGCGGCTGGGGCCCGTCTCGGTCACGCAGTTGTCTAGCGGAACTTGCCTGGACTGGACTGTGTGGTTGGCCCAATATGGCGGCGTCCAGGTCGCTGCCGTTGCCGCGATTGGGCAGCCCGAACGTTTCTTCTCGATGCTGCAGGCCAGCGGCGTGCAGCTTGCCCAGCGCATTGCCTTGCCCGATCACGACGACTACGCCCAGCCGCCCTTTGCGCAACTTGCTGCGCCCGTCATACTGATTACGGCCAAAGACGCCGTCAAGTGCCGGCACATCAACGACGAACGACTCTGGGTCGTCCATGTCGAGCCTAAATTTTCCGATCCGCAGTGGCTGGACCATGCCAACGACATGCTGCGCATCATCGCCCGGCAAAAACAGGCATTAAACTCCGTACATTGACAACTTGAACGCTATTGGAGCCGCGCATGGAATCCCGCCTGCTTGAAATCCTGGTCTGTCCATTATGCAAGGGCCCCCTGCACCACGATCGCGACCGGCAAGAGCTCATCTGCCGCCCCGATCACTTGGCCTACCCCATCCGTGACGGTATTCCCGTAATGCTGGAAGACGAGGCTCGCGACCTTAGCGCCACCGACACCGGCGCCCAATGAGCTTTATCGTCATTATTCCGGCACGCGCTGCTTCCACCCGGCTACCGGGCAAGCCGCTGCTGGATATTGCCGGCCTTCCCATGGTGGTCCGGACGGCAGCCAGCGCGGCCAGGTCCGCAGCTGCCCGGGTCATTGTCGCCACCGACGACGAAGGCATACGCACCGCCGTCAGCCAGCATGGTTACGAAGCCATGCTGACGCGCGCAGATCACGCCACCGGCACCGATAGGCTGGCCGAAGTCGCTGCCAATTTGCACTTGCCTGCCGACGCCATTGTCGTCAACGTACAGGGCGACGAACCCTTGATCGATCACGCCCAGATCGATCAGGTCGCCGCGCTGCTCATCAACGACCCCGGCGCAGCGATCGCCACTTGCGCCAGCCGCATCCAGAACCACGAAGTCCTGTTCAATCCCAATGCCGTCAAAGTGGTTTGCAATGCGCAACAGCGCGCCCTTTATTTCTCGCGGGCGCCCATACCATGGGCCCGGGACGCTTTGGCCGATGGCCAGCAGCGTCTGGCGCACGGCCTGCCAGCCCTGCACCACATAGGCCTGTACGCCTATCGCGCGAGCTTCCTGGCAAGCTTTGCCAGCCTGCCTGTGGGGCCCCTGGAAACCTTTGAATCCTTGGAACAACTGCGCGCTCTCGAAAACGGTTATGCCATCGCGGTCCATGTTACTGAGGGGCACCCGGCTCCTGGCGTGGACACTGCTCAAGACCTGGATCGTGTACGTGAATTGTTCGCAAATGGGTTATAAAACGGCCTAACTATCGAATTCTGCCGTCGCGCGTGCACTGATTGCTGCATTGCGGCATAATCGCAAAAGCTAAAAAAAGACAAACTTCAGGAGGAATTCATGCGACTCATTCTGCTCGGACCACCCGGCGCCGGAAAGGGAACTCAAGCGGCTTTCATTACCGAGAAATTCGGCATACCCCAGATTTCCACGGGCGATATGCTCCGAGCGGCCGTCAAGGCACAGACCCCGCTGGGCCTGGAAGCCAAGAAGATCATGGACACGGGCGGGCTGGTGTCGGACGACATCATCATCGGCCTGGTGCGAGATCGCCTGCAGCAGCCCGACTGCAAGAACGGCTACTTGTTCGACGGTTTCCCGCGCACCATCCCGCAAGCGGACGCCTTGAAGAACGCGCGGGTCGCCCTGGACTACGTTGTTGAGATCGTCGTGCCCGAAGAAAACATCATCGAGCGCATGAGCGGCCGGCGTGTACACCCAGCCAGTGGCCGCAGCTATCATGTCACGTTCAATCCGCCCAAGACGGCCGATACGGATGACGTCACGGGCGAAGCCCTGGTCCAGCGGGACGACGACCGCGAAGAAACCGTCAGACACCGCCTGTCGGTGTATCGCGAACAAACTCGTCCCCTGGTTGATTATTACTCCAGCTGGGCAGACACCGGATCCACCGATGCGCCGGCGTATCGCCAGATTTCCGGCCTGGGTTCGGTAGACGAGATCAGGCAGCGGGTGCTCGAGGCGCTGGGCGCCTGAGCACTACACTGGGCAATACCTATCGGCGGGCGCATCGCCCGCCGAGTTTTTTCAAGAGACACCTATGGATATCAAAAATAAGGTTTTCATTGTTACTGGCGGCGCATCGGGGTTGGGCGCCGGCACCGCGCGCATGCTGGTCGCTGAAGGCGCCTCCGTCATCATTGCCGACGTACAGGACGAAGCCGGCCGCCAGCTGGCGACTGAGCTCGGCCAAACTTATGTGCATTGCGATGTCACGCAAGAGGCTGACGGCCAGGCCGCCGTCGACGCTGCCACGCAGGCCGGCACCCTGTTCGGTCTGATCAATTGCGCCGGCGTCGCCCCGGCATCGCGCATCGTCGGCAGAAACGGCCCGCACGCCCTGGATCTATTCCAGAAAGTGGTCATGATCAACCTGGTCGGCACCTTCAATATGTCGCGTCTGGCTGCCGCCGCCATGAGCAACAACACGCCCGAGCCTACGGGCGAACGCGGCGTGCTGATCAACACCGCTTCGGTAGCGGCTTACGATGGTCAGATAGGCCAGGCTGCCTACGCGGCATCGAAAGCCGGCGTCGTGGGCATGACATTGCCAGTGGCCCGCGACCTGTCCAAGGTCGGCATCCGTTGTGTAACGATTGCTCCGGGCATATTCGGCACGCCCATGATCTTCGGCATGCCCCAGGAAGTACAGGATTCGCTCGCGGCCAGCATCCCCTTCCCTGCCCGCCTGGGTCGGCCGGAAGACTATGCCAAGTTGGTCAATAGCATTATCACTAACGAAATGATCAATGGCGAAACCATCCGACTAGACGGCGCGATACGCATGGGCATGAAGTAAACACGCCCATGGGCCTGCTCCGCTCAGCCGCCACAGTCAGCAGCTTCACGCTGTTTTCCCGGATAACCGGGCTGATACGCGATATTTTCATCGCCAGCGCATTCGGGGCGGGCCCCCTGACAGACGCCTTCTGGGTTGCCTTCCGCATCCCCAACTTATTGCGACGCCTGTTCGCAGAAGGCGCTTTCTCGCAGGCATTCGTGCCCATACTCGGGCAGGTGCGCAGCACCGAACCGCCCGAGGCCGTACGCGTATTACTGGATCGCGTCGCCCTGCTGCTGACCGTAGCGCTGGTGCTGGTTACCGTAGCCGGCATCATCGCAGCGCCCTGGGTGGTCAGCGCGATGGCCAGCGGCATGCGCACTGCTGCCCGGCAAACCGAGTTCCATGCCGCCGTCTGGATGACACGGCTGATGTTCCCCTACATTGTCTGCATGTCCCTGGTGGCTTTCGCCTCGGGCATACTCAACACCTGGAGTCGCTACGCGGTCCCGGCCTTCACGCCGGTCCTGCTTAACCTGTCCATGATAGGGGCCAGCGTGTTCCTGGTCGCCCGGTTCGACACACCGATTTATGCCCTGGCCGCCGGGGTCATGATAGGAGGTGTCTTGCAATTGGCGGTGCAGTGGGCCGCCATTGCCAGGCTGGGTTTGCTGCCCCGATATTCCATGCGCGTGCGCGAGGCCTGGGCTGATCCCACCGTGAAGCGTATCTCGCGCCAAATGCTGCCGGCCATACTGGGCGTATCGGTGGCGCAGTTGTCGCTGCTGATCAACACCAATATCGCCACCTGGTTGCAGGCCGGCAGCGTAACCTGGCTGTCATTTGCCGATCGGCTCATGGAGTTTCCCACCGCCCTGCTGGGCGTGGCCCTGGGCACTGTCCTGCTGCCTAGCCTGTCCAAGGCGCACGCCAAACACGACCACGCAGGCTACAGCGCTCTGCTGGACTGGGGCCTGCGCCTGGTGCTCTTGCTGGGCCTGCCGGCCGCAGTGGGGCTGGCAATGCTGTCCGACGGGTTGGTTGCCACGCTATTCAACTATGGCGCCTTCACCGGCCAGGACGTGGGGCAAACCCAGTTGGCCGTCATGGCCTACTCGGTGGGCCTGATCGGCCTGCTGGCCATCAAGATCCTGGCGCCGGGCTTCTATGCCAAGCAAGACATCCGAACCCCCGTCAAGATCGCGCTTTTCGTGTTGGTGCTTACCCAGGCATTTAACCTTGTCTTCGTGCCGCTGTTCGCGCACGCGGGCCTGGCTCTGTCGATTGCCCTTGGCGCGACGGTAAACGCCTTGTTCCTGGTGGTTCTGCTGAGACGCCACAAGCTATACCAGCCGAGCCCCGGTTGGCGCAGCTTTATATTGCGCCTGCTGCCGGCGCTTGTGGCCCTGGCCGCCGTATTGTGGCTGGCCAGTCAGCGGCTGGATTGGATTGCCCTGGGCGCTCAACCGGGCATGCGGGTACTATGGCTGATCGGCGTGCTGGCAGCCAGCGTGGCAAGCTACTTTGGGATGCTATTGCTGTGCGGCTTTAGGCCCGCAGACTTTACACGTAGGGGCAAGTAATATAGAATAGCTGTCTTTGCCAAATAACCTTACAGATACACGGATACGCAACAATGGCCAATTCCGCCCAAGCCCGCAAACGCGCTCGCCAATCGGTTACGCGCAACAAACATAATTCCAGCCTGCGCTCCATGCTGCGCACGGCCATCAAACGCGTTCGCCAGGCCATCGATGCCGGCGATAAAGCCGCTGCTGCTGAAGTGTTCCAAAAAACCACCAGCATCATCGATCGCGTTGCCGACAAGAACATCATTCACAAAAACAAGGCTGCTCGTCATAAAAGCCGTCTTGCTGCTGCGGTAAAGTCTTTAGCCTGATAGCTGTAACGGTTTAACGGCAAAAATAGAAAGGGACGCGTAAGCGTCCCTTTTTGTGTTTGCGCTGACCGTCATGATGTTTACGGTATAGTTTCGAGGTTTGACATTACACCAACACCGAGACATTCATGACAACAACAAGACCCGCAGTGCTGCAGTTGCTCCCCTTCCCTTTTCCTGATGCCGCCGAGCGGTTGGCAAAACACTACGAGCTGATCGAACTGTGGAAGGCGGCCGATGCCGATGCCACGATCGCCGCGCGCCAGCACGATATTGCGGTACTGGTAACCAGCGCGACAACGCCTACGCCGGCCGAGCTCATCGACAGGCTGCCCAAACTACAAGCTATTTGCAGCATGGGCGTGGGCTACGACGCCATCGACGTCCGGCATGCGCAACAGCGCGGCATACAGGTCAGCAACACGCCTGATGTACTGAACGACTGCGTGGCCGACCTGGCCTTCGGACTGCTATTGGCCACCGCACGCAAGCTGGGCCATGCCGAACGCTATGTGCGAGCCAACCAGTGGGGCTCCGAGGCGGTTTTCCCCCTGGGGATCAAGGTAAGCCACAAGAAAATGGGCATCGTCGGATTGGGCCGTATCGGCATGGCCATTGCGCGACGCGCCAGCGGTTTCGATATGGAGGTCCGCTATCACAACAGGCGCGCCCGCACAGACGTAGACCTGGGCTATGAAGCATCGCTGACCGACCTGGCCTCGTGGGCGGACTTTCTGGTGGTGGCAACGGTAGGCGGCGACTCGACGCGCAACCTGGTCAACCGCGAAGTGCTGCAGGCCTTGGGCGCCAAGGGCATCGTTATCAATATCGCCCGCGGGTCCGTCATCGATGAAGAGGCTTTGGTCAGTACGCTGGTGTCCGGCGAACTGGGCGGCGCGGGTCTGGATGTCTATGTGGACGAACCGAACGTCCCTGACGCCCTTAAAACGCTGGACAACGTGGTTATCCTTCCCCATATAGCCAGCGCCACCACCGAAACCCGCAAGGCCATGGCCGACCTCGTGTTCGATAACGTGGATGCCTACGCCACGACGGGCAAGGTCATCACGCCCATACCCACTATTGCATAAAAAAGCCGCCTTTATGGGCGGCGGCGATTAACGATCTGGACCTCTTTCTCGGAGGTCTGCAGCTTATTGTCTGTTGCAAAGTCGCAGATGAACTTCCATGCCAGCGGCTCGAGTTCACGCAGACGCTGGTCGACCACCACGCAGCGCACTCCATCCAGCACAACCGGAACCACATAAGGCGAATAGGTAAGATGCCCGCCAACAGAACCTGACGGTCGAAACTGCGACATTACACCGGCGAGGCGCTCGGCCCAATCACTGGGACGAAACCGCTGACCTTCGAGTGTAAGGCCATGAATAACCAATTGCTGCACAAGATGTGTCATAGACTTCCGCGGACAAATCGTCGCCATTTCAGGCCGACCAAACTTTCCCTGCGCCGCGAATTGTATCTGATCGCCACCATCCCGGCTTTTCTGCGTCCGACGCGGCGCAACACCAGGACGACAACTTCGACGCCTGCGCGTCGGGTTTGAGCTTTTGCCGATGGCCCTTTTGCAAGGTAAGATGGCTCTTTTACAGAAGGCGTATTTATGTCTGCTACACCCCAAACCGGCCCGCTACGGCACTTCCTGCAGTTTCGTGATCTTTCGAAAAATGAGATCGACTACGTGCTGGATCGCGCCCGAATAATCAAGAACAAATTCAAGCGCTACGAGCCGCACCACACCTTGCACGATCGCAACCTTGCGATGGTCTTCGAGAAGGCCAGTACACGTACGCGGGTGTCGTTTGAAGCAGGCATGTATCAGCTGGGCGGATCAGTCATCCATCTTACCACTGGCGACTCGCAACTTGGGCGCTCCGAGCCCATCGAAGACACCGCGCGCGTGATCTCGCGCATGGTCGATCTGATCATGATCCGAACCTTCGAACAAACCCGCATAGAGCGCTTTGCGGCGCACTCGCGCGTACCCGTCATCAATGGGTTGACCAACGAATTCCACCCCTGCCAGATCCTGGCCGATATCTTCACCTTCATCGAGCACCTCGGGCCCATCAAAGGCAAGACCGTGGCCTGGATAGGCGACGGCAACAACATGGCCTATACCTGGCTGCAAGCCGCCGAAATCCTCGAATTCAAGTTGCATGTATCCGCCCCCCAGGGCTACCAGCTCGAGCCGCAACGTATCGGCAAACCGGCAAGCAACATCCTGCAGGAGTTCTCCGATCCCCTGGACGCCTGCCGGGGCGCGCATCTGGTCACCACCGATGTCTGGACCAGCATGGGCTATGAAGCCGAGAACGAAGAGCGCCGCAAGGCTTTCGCCGACTGGTGCGTCGATGCCGACATGATGGCCGTCGCCGACCCTGCGGCAGTGTTCATGCACTGCCTGCCAGCGCATCGCGGCGAGGAAGTCACAGGCGAAGTCATGGACGGACCACAAAGCGTCGTGTGGGACGAAGCCGAGAACCGCTTGCATGTGCAGAAGGCCTTGATGGAGTTCTTGCTCTTGGGCCGCCAGGAAGGCTGAGACGCCGGCTGCGGGCAAAACCAGACAGGCCCGACCATCGATGGCCAAAACAAAACCGGGCGCCCTCAGGCGCCCGGTTTCATTGCATGAAGGCACTGTTTACTTGTCGGATGCATCCTTCAACTGCGGCAAGGCGGAGCCGCCGGCGGGCGCCAGCAAACCAGCCTGTACGTAGGTAAACAATTTTTCGCGCGTGTCGACGATATCAAGATTGCGCATCGTCAGTTGACCAATACGATCACGCGGCGAGAACGAAGACTCGCCCCGCTCCATCGTGAGACGCTCGGGTTTGTAGGTTAGATTGGCCGACTCGGTATTCAGAATGGAATAATCGTTGCCCCGGCGCAGCTCCAGCGCGACTTCGCCGGTTATGGCGCGCGCTACCCAACGCTGGGCCGTCTCGCGCAACATGATGGATTGCGGATCGAACCAGCGTCCCTGATACAGCAGGCGGCCCAGCTTCAGGCCGTTCATGCGGTATTGCTCGATGGTGTCTTCGTTATGGATGCCGGTAAGCAGGCGCTCGTAGGCGATGTGCAATAAAGCCAGCCCGGGCGCCTCGTAGATGCCGCGGCTTTTCGCCTCGATGATGCGGTTTTCGATCTGATCGCTCATGCCCAGGCCGTGGCGGCCGCCTATACGATTGGCTTCCATCAGCAGCTCGACCGGGTCGGCGAACTCGACGCCGTTCAGGGCAACCGGCTGGCCTTCCTCGAAGCGCACACGAACCTCTTCGGCCTTGACGGAGACATCGTCACGCCAAAAGGCCACGCCCATAATGGGTTGAACAATCTTGATGCCGGAATTGAGGTGCTCGAGATCTTTGGCTTCGTGTGTGGCGCCCAGCATGTTCGAGTCGGTGGAATAAGCCTTCTCGGCCGACATCTTGTAGTCGAAACCGGCTGCCTGCATGTATTGCGACATCTCCGAGCGACCACCCAGCTCGTCAATAAACACCTGGTCCAGCCAGGGCTTGTAGATTTTGAGATCGGGGTTGGTCAGCAAGCCGTAGCGATAGAAGCGCTCGATGTCGTTGCCCTTGTAGGTACTGCCATCGCCCCAGATGTTGACGTCGTCTTCCTTCATGGCGGCAACCAGCATGGTGCCGGTGACAGCGCGCCCAATAGGCGTCGTATTGAAGTACGTGACCCCTGCAGTGGAAATATGGAAGGCGCCACATTGCAAGGCCGCGATCCCTTCGGCAACCAACTGTGGCCGACAATCGATCAGACGTGCTTCCTGTGCGCCGTACTGTTTGGCCGCGCGTGGGATGGCCTCGTAATCGGTCTCATCCGGCTGGCCCAGATTGGCGGTATACGCGTAAGGGATGGCCCCCTTGTTGCGCATCCACAGCAAAGCGGCGCTGGTATCCAGCCCCCCGGAAAAAGCAATGCCGACCTTCTGGCCAACAGGTACGTCTTCAAGAATGGTTGTCATGGGGAATCTAAGGCCTTGGAGATTAAAACAGGTAACCGGCCATTATATCGCGGGGGCGGGATGCGTTTCTTGAACGGGAAAGCGAGCCATTCTCGGCCTGTTTTGATAAAATGTAGGTCGTTGGGGGAGTAGCTCAGCTGGGAGAGCGCTGCGTTCGCAATGCAGAGGTCGGGAGTTCGATCCTCCTCTTCTCCACCAGTATTCAATTCCTGACCGATTTCGGTTGGGATTTTTTTTGGCTCGAGCGCCTGTGCGGGCACCGTCACCGGGACCGTCTGGTTCAATGCTTATTGGCCACTGGCAATCGCCGTTTCTTTGCGAAATACATGGCTTTGTCGGCGTGATTCAGAAGCTGCTGTTCGCCGTCGCCGTGCTCTGGATAGAGTGCGATCCCAATGCTCGGTATGATGCTCACACTGTGGCCGTCTATGGCGAACGGATGGCTCAGGATGTTGTGGATTTTTTCTGCCACCAACTCTGCTTGCTCAGGCAATGAAATACATTGGAGCAGCACCACAAACTCATCGCCGCCGATGCGAGCGACTGTGTCCGAGTCACGTACACATTGCTTCAAGCGCTCGGCAACATCTTGCAGCAACCGGTCTCCGACGCTATGGCCCAGGCCATCGTTAACCTGTTTGAATCTGTCCAGGTCTATGTAAAGCACGGACAATCGCCCTCGCTCCAGCCGTGCTGTTGACAACGCGACCTTCAGGCGATCGTACAGAAGCCCGCGGTTCGGCAGAACGGTCAGCTGATCATACTGCGCCATGTGCTGCAATCGAACTTGCATTTGTTGACGCTCGATGGCGGTAGTGATCTGCGTCGAGACGAACTGCAGCAGTTCCTGGTCTTTTTGGGTATAGCACACCCCGCCCGGGTAGCTTTTGACTACCAGCACACCGATCGTGCTGTTGTGCGATTTAAGCGGAACCCCCAGCCAGCAGAGCGGTTTTGTATCGACGGAGGCTCCCAGCTCTTTTAAGCGAGCAGTCATCGTCTCGGGAGTCAGCATTAGCGGCTGCCTGCTGCGGATAATCTCTGCGCAAAGCGTTCCGGCGGCCGGTCTGGATGGTTTGGACGTTGGCTCGTGCTCGTCCACGTGATATGGAAAGCTTAGTTGATCTGTTTTCTCGTCGTATAGCGTCACGGAAAAATTATCTGCTTGCAGTAGCGTACCGACGATTTGATGAAGGCGTTTAAACAGCGCGAGCATATCCCCAACGGCGTGCGCGGCTTCGGAAATGGAATAGAGCGCAGCCTGCATCGACTCGGCTCGTTTGCGTTCGGTGATGTCACGCGCAACCCCGATCCGCAATTGTTCGGCCGGCGACCAGCGCGCCGACCACATGATGTGGACGACTTGACCATCCTTGCGGATATAACGATTCTCAAAAGACAGTTGAGGGTTGCCGGACATGACTTCCCCCACCGATTTCCGGGTTAGTTCGCGATCTTCTGGCGCCATCATGTCGAACATGTTCTTGCCGATCATTTCTTGTGGCGTGTACCCGAAAATGCGCTCACACGAAGCACTGGCGAAAACGACATATGCGTCGGCATCAACCGCGAAGACAGCATCAATCAAGAGGTCGATGAAGCTGGCCGGCGGCGTGTAGGTTTTCGTTTCCATGAACAGTTTATAAAGGGGTGGGTCAGCCGAGTTGAGAAATATACTCGCTTTTTTATTAAACCGATTCGAATGTGTAGTCGCGACTTGGTCTGACGATCTTGCCAAAGTTTGCCAAACATACTAGCCTAGGCGTTATGAGCACAATGAACATATCCCTACCCGATACGCTAAAGTCCTTCGTCGATGAGCAGGTCGCTCAAGGCAGCTATAGTACGAGCAGCGAGTATGTGCGTGAGTTGATCCGCAAGGACCAGGATCGCCTACAACTGCGCGGACTCTTGCTCGCGGGTGCGGCATCTGCACCGGCAGCCCCAGCCGATCCAGCCTACTTCAAGGGACTGCGTGATCGGGTGCGCAAGGTGGCCAAAGTGGGCGCTCGCGGGTGACGGCCAAGCCCATCGTTCCCCGCGAACTGGCCAACCGGGACATCGACAACGCGATTGCCTACTATCTCAGTGAAGGTACTGAACAAGCTGCGCTCGGCTTCATTGACGCCTTGGAGCAGGCTTATACGCACATCGCTCACCATCCGGCTACTGGGTCTCCCCGCTACGCCCATGAGTTGAACCTGCCCGGCTTGCGTTTCTGGCCGCTTGTGCGCTATCCGCAGCTCGTGTTCTACGTCGAGTGTCCGCAGCACATTGATATCTGGCGGGTGCTGCACGGCCAACGCGATGTCCCGGCGCGGATGCTGGAGCCAGAGATCATCTGAGTCAGCCTCAGTACCCTACTCCACCACAAATATGTTGGCTGCGCTCGGAGATTTTTTCTCGCGAGCGTGGCTATGGCCTCAGACCGGGCTCAAGGCGCAGCTGCGCCCCAGATTTGCCTCGATCAAGGCGCGGTCGATCCCATCAGTCTTTCCATCGTGGTTAAGATCGTACCAACTGGACTGCGCCACGCCGTTGTTCAGGTTCAGTTGACTGAGCTCTGCCCAGAGATCCAAGTCTTGCTGATCCACCGCACCGTCCCTGTTCCCGTCGCCCGGGCAGTAGACCTTGTCGTACTGGTTATTAAACGCAGCGACTTGATCGCGCCAGTCCATTTCCGCCTTCAGCGTGCCATAGGGCTGCTGAGCCTCGGGTGGCAACGGGTCGGTGATAGTGGGCGAACCGACAGCGATCGCAGTATTGATTTTGTCGAGCTTGGGGTTCGGCACGGCCATGTCGACCTCGTATAGTTCATCCGTGTTTTGGTTCTGGATATATTGCGAGTCCATCGGATTCGGGGTAATGGTGTACGTCTTGCGGTTCAGACGCACTAGTTTGTAGTCGCCGTCGCTGACTGCCTTCTGTGAGTCGGGTAGAACGTCGACCTTATCATCAGGGTTCAGGGGCTTCCGGTAAGACATCACCTGCCCGCATTGGCTGAACCCTTCGGGGGGCACGCCCGTCAGCCCGGAAGCGGCACCGTACCAGATACCGCCCTGGTCGTTGCACAGCGCTTTCTGGGGAAAAATGGTGAAACACACACTCGCTGCCTCCACCACGCAAGGCTGCGGCACGACGGCCATGGACGGATTGGAGCCAAGCGGCAAAGCTTTCATTGTTATGCTCCTCGGACCCGCGCTAAGACCTAATTCTGAGCTTTATGCTCCGTCGGGGGCAGTATCACACTAACTTCCCACCGGCGCTAGCCAGGTGCGCAGCGCGGCAGGCCGGCGACACTTGTAGACAATGCAAACGCATTGACAAGACAAGGCGGTTGCATTACGCTGTCAGGCGTCTACCCATCTTTGGAGAGCGCCATGGCTCCCACCCTCGAAGTCGAATCCACGCTGACAGACCGCTACCAAACCACGGTGCCGGAGACAGTGCGGCGCGTCCTCCAATTGGAAAAACGCGACAAAATCAACTACACCATTCGCGCTAGCGGCGAGGTCGTGCTGACGCGTGCGCAGCCCTCCGCGGAAAACGACCCGGTGCTTGGCCAGTTTCTCGGCTTCCTGGCGCGCGACATCGCCAGCCACCCGGAGCGACTCCAGGCCATCGACCCCAGCTTTGTGCAGCGGCTCCAATCGTTGACCAGCGGCATCGAAGTCGATCTCGATGCCCCATTGTCGGCGGACGATGAATGAGCTTGGACAAGTCCGCGCCGCTGATCATTCACGGCTGGACGGTCTTCGCTCATCCGCTATTCCTCGCACAGATCGAAGCGCTGACGCAGCGCGTCGAGGCACTCAAGCAGAAGGACGCGGCCGGATACATGAAAAAAAACGTCAGCAAGCGGCTGGCGGCGATCACCAAACTCGCGTTTGATGCCATCCCGCAAGACCCGACACGCCAAGAATATCGCCAAGGCAACACCCTCGGCGACGACCAAAAGCACTGGTTCCGGGCCAAGTTTTTTCAACAGTACCGACTGTTCTTCCGCTACCACGCGCCGAGCCAGGTGATCGTGTTCGCTTGGGTCAATGACGAAAACACCAAACGCGCCTACGAGAGCACCGACGACGCTTATCGGGTGTTCCGTAAGATGCTTGACAGCGGCCATCCCCCGAACGACTGGAGCCAGTTGCTGGCCGAGGCTCGAGCCGAGGCACAGCGCCTGCAACGGTTTGCTGAAGGAATTCATCCATAGAGGGATACGCCCCCCAAGCAAAACTAGCCCGGCAAGGTATCTGCAGTGTTGTAATTCACGACCGAGGGAACGGCCAACCTGGCACCGGCACGTTCTACCACCTCCATGATGCGTAGGTAAATGTCTTCTCGAATCGCCACAAACTCGGATTCGTTGTCCGACATGATGTATGCCAAAACATCGACATCAAGAGAGTGTGCGCCGAAACCGGCGAACCGCACCCGTAGCGGGTCGTCCGCGACTTTGGGATGATCGATCAACAATTGGCGAAACTCCTCCAGAAGTTTGCGTAACTGGTCGGGGGACGTTTCATATCGCAATTTCAACGTAGGGTTCAAAAGCATACGATCGCGCTGGGCGTAGTTCTCGATCTGCAAGTTTGAAAACTCGCTGTTTGGTACTGTCAGCAAGGTGCGCGCAGCAGTACGGATACGTGTCGAGCGCATGCCGATAAACTCTACCGTGCCCGACTTGTCACCGAACTTGCAGTAGTCGCCAACCGCAATGGGCTTGTCGAAGTACAAGGTAATGCCAGAGATGAAATTCTGCAGTGTCGACTGGGCTGCCAGTGCGACGGCCAGGCCCCCCAAGCCCAGACCGGCAAGCACGCTTTGATACGGAACTTGCAGCACATCTGCCAACAACAAAATAGCGAACACCACAACGACCACACGCACAATGCCTGCGACGAACGACACAGGCGTCATGTGATTGCTATGGATGGCATTAGTTTCTTTGATGTGACCGACCACCACTCCCACGCCCAGCAGAATCAACATCATGGAAGAAAGAATAGTGCAGGTCCAACTTACGGCAACAACGACGACTTGCACCAGATCAGGAAAGCTCAATACGCGATCGGCAACCCGCAGCGCAACGCCGACGACAAGAAAACGGAAGGACCAAAGAAACAGCCAACGGACAAGGCCTTGCTGCTCTGAAGCAGGCACAAAGCGCCTAAGCACCAGGGCGTAGAAGATTGCATTTACCACTCTGCCCAAGGCATAAGCGCCACCAAGAACCAGCAACAAGCCCAGCCATTGCCAAAGCTCCATGGGTCCAAGCTGTCTGACAAAGCCCATAGATATGTTGCTGACTACGCCGCGGACCTGAAAGTACAGGCTTTCTGTTTGACGTTGTGAATAAAAGATTTCGTTGGCAGGGAAGTTGTCCAACGCGGCATAAACAGCACGTATCGTCTGTAATGTTTCCGGCGTGAATTGCCATATCACGCCCTCGTCGGTCACCACCCGCCCGAGCGCAATGCTTCCCATGGGATGTTCAAAGTGCACGTAGTCGGTAGAGCGGTCCGGATCGTCAGGTACTTCCTGCCATGTCAAAGAGCCTATGCGCTGCAAAGACCGGTTAATGTAACGAGCCAGTTTCGGCGCCTCATACTCTTTTGCCAGGGCCGACAGCTCTGACATGTCCAAGGTTGCCATGGCCGCCTCCAACGCCCCCCCGGCGTCCGAGAACGAATGAATCAAGGTGCGCAAGGTGTCTCGTGGAGACTGCAAGCCTTGAGGGCCCGCATCGACACGCTGCGGGCGCGCCGTTTCCAGCGCATGCAGCGCAGACTTCAATACCTGCATGGGCGGGGGCGATATAAACCACTCATCCCCTCGTTTGACAAAATGCAGGTTGAACGAGACGTCAGTTCCTGCCTGCCCCAGTGTTACCGAAACCTCAGAATCGTCCGGCTGGGGGTGGGCGGTCCATACACGGAAAGTCAGCCGATCCAGTACGGCAAACAAAGTTTGCGTGTAATCCAGCTCACTGACGGGCGTCTGCGCGAAATCGATGAATTGCGAGGCCTCGCTTTGCAGTTCCATCCTGCCAGGCCCGACGGCATTCATGATGGACAAGAAGTGATACAAGGTCATGGCGGGGACGGACCGGTCCACTTGATGCCCCAGGAACTCGTTATCGACGACCACCCGAATGCCGGTCATCCAATCGCCAGAACCAAAACGAGCGGTAAAGGTCCTTTCGTCTGCAGACATGATCGCGACAAAATTGCCTTCACGGCCTGCTTCTTTCCAGACTCCTCGAAACTCGCGACCATCGGCAGTGCCTTCGACCGTGCCGCCATAAAGTTTGTAGCTTCCTTTTATATGATCACCGGTCTGTACGAGCGATACTCGAGCGCCTCGATGATGCCAGGTGCTGTCCCACTCGCCCGTCCAGTCGAACTGGGTCGCTTGGGCCAAAGGCAACAGAAACCAAATACAGACGGCCAGGATAGAACGACGGAAAAGCCTGCGGAAATCAGTGTTTGACATCGTTCTGTCGCTCAAGCCCGGCAAGCATTGCGGCCATCAGCAACTCTGGCCCATGAGCGTGACCGTTGGCTCCCCGCTCTTCATTACTGTGCTGCCAATGGGTCAACATACGTCCGAAGACGTCACCGACAGCAGCGGCGGAAGCTCGCGCCGCCGTGCCGCCCTCGTCGCTTTGGCGATAAATAGCCTTGCCGTTTTTGACGGTTTCGACCACTTGCACCTGGTGCAGGGTTTCTGGATCTATTGCCGTGGGATCCTTGGAAAGAATAACGAAATCAGCCAGCTTGCCCGGTTCCAGCGAGCCTTTACGGTTTTCTTCGAAATGCTGATAGGCCGGCCAGATGGTCATCGCCTTTAGCGCGGTCATGACATCAACCCGCTGATCAGGCCCTAGAACATCACCGGAACGAGTGCGGCGCGTGACGGTCGCTGAAAGCACCCGCATGGAGTCGGGAAACGCAACAGGGGCATCGTGATGAGTGGAGAACATCATGCCGCGCTCGCGGATCCATCCCGTTGGCGAAATATTGTCGGCGTTGGCCGGGCCAACGGTACGGTCACGATGCCAATCGCCCCAATAAAAGGTATGCATGGGGAACAGCGAAGGAAATATATCGAGCTTATCCAGGCTGGCCACTTGATCTTTGCGCAAAAACTGACCATGAATTAGCACAGCACGGCGGTCCTTGGCCGGATGCTTCGCTTTCGCTGTGCTAACCGCAGCCAGCAGGATATCGGAAGCGGCTTCGCCATTTGCATGCGTAATAATCTGCACATCATTGGCAAACGCCCAGTCGATGGCATCGAAGGTTTGATCTGACGTCACGGCCGAATACCCGCGATAATCGGCACGATAGTCCTCAGGCGGCTTGTAGTACGGGCGATCCCGAAAAGCAGTGAATCCCTGAGGAGAACCGTCGATGGTCAACTTCGCTCCACCAACCCTGAAGCCATTGGTATAGGTTTGGCTAACGTTCTTGGCAATAAAGTCACGGTTCTCCATTACGTCCACGTACGCGACTACGTCAATAGCGATGCGCCCCGCTGCGGCGGCGCCCTGCATGAAAGGCACAATCGTGGAGGTTGCTCGCCCCTCTTGTCCGGTGGTGTATCCATACTGACTAAGCAATGTTGTGCCCTGCTCAAACAAGGTCTGAGCCTGATCGGCGGTCATCTTGCTGAACTGTTTTCCCAGAGCGCCAAAGAAAGCTGCCTCTTCCAGTATGCCGCTGGGTTCCTGCGTGGCGGCGTCGCGGCGAATGACTCCGCCTTCCGGGTTTGCCGTGTCGGCAGTGATCCCCGCCAGTTCCAAGGCTTTGCTGTTCATGACACCAATGTGACCGGACTGGTGAATGATCAGCACGGGGACGTCTATGGATACGGCGTCCAAATCCTTGCGGGTGGGATGTTTTTGCTCAGCCAGTTGAGCATCGTCGTAACCGAAGCCTAGAACCATGCCAATACTATTTTGAACCTCGGCGTGTTCGCTGGACCACTTGGTCAAGGTGTTCTGCAAGCTCTTGATGTCTGTGACCTTACCGTCGGGTGCAGCCAACAGGTTGGCTGAAATTGCCTGAAGACCGATCATGAAGGCATGGCCATGCGCATCGACAAAGCCCGGTAGCAGGGTCCGCCCTGCCAAGTCCTGCATCCGCGTTTCTGTTCCCTGGAATTGAGCGACCTCTTTGAGGGATCCCAAAGCAATGATCTTTCCGGCCTTGACGGCAATGGCCTCGGCGCGCGGCTGACTATCGTTCATGGTCAAGATAGGACCGCCAGACCATATTTCATCAGCAACCGTCTTTCCAAAAGCCGGTTGCATCATTAGCAAGCCGCCCAGCAAAGGCAGTATTCGAAATGCTGAACTAATAGTCATCACCAGCGTCCCCCTTTTCTTTCTCTCATTTTGGACGCAAATAGTAACAGCTGGGAAACCGTTCGCTATACGGTGATTTCAGGATTAATAATGAAGAGCGCAGCCGACGAGAGACGCGGCAGTATCCGTCACCACATCAAATCATCCGGAACCTGGAAAGCCGCATACGGATCATCCTCGTCGATCTCCGTGCTGGCCTTATTCACCCGAACAACAATCGAAGGATCACGCTCGGCGATTTTATCTGCGACTATCCTCGGCACCAGCTCCGTCGCATCGCCCAGACGAATAATCACAAGACGCCCGGCTACAAGGTGCCCCTGGACTTCCGCCGACACATACAGCCGTTCGATTGTCTTGCCGTGCGTAAAGTTGTAGGCGATGTCGCCACGCCCCTTGCTCTGGCGACTCTGCTGCACCATCTGCGAAATTTGCGCCGCAATCGCCTTCTGTTTGGCGGCTTCAACGCGTTGCGCATTAAGCTCGCGAGTTCGCTCCAGATTCTTCTGCTGGGTTTTCAGCGCCGCCACCTTCGCCTCGTCCACGCTTTGCGTGCCGGTTCGGCGCTCGACCTTCTTCTGCTTGCTCTTATCCTGGTTGGCCCGTTTGGCTTTGTTTTTGTCGACCAGGCCCGCTTTCAAAAGCTGCTCTTGCAGCGTAACCATGTATGTTGCTCCTATTTAGCACTAGAAGATAAATGACGATGATGATGCCCGTTCAGATTGTATAGGGGGCAGCACCAGTGGACCAATGCCATTTTGAAGCATATGCTTACTGCCTCCCACGACGCGATGTTGATGCAGTCCATATCCCAGGAAGGAGCAGCAATGTGCAAACTATGTGCAAGAAGGGCTGTACCAAGCAACTCGCCAAGCTCGCCTTCCAGGCGCGCTGCCATGAGCATGATGGGAGCGATCTCTTTGCTGGGCCTGTCTGCAGCCGCCCGGGCTGCTCAATCACCCCCGCCGCCTAAGCCCGATAACGCATTGACGCCCGATCAAGCCGTAGAACGTTTGATGGCAGGAAACGAGCGATACTCCTCGGGTAACACCTACGACCGAGACTTTGGCTCTGAGCGCGCGGTGTTGGCCGGAGGGCAAAACCCCTACGCATGCATCTTAAGCTGCGCCGATTCCCGCGTTAGCCCCGAGCTATGTTTCGACGAAGAAAGAGGCGACCTTTTCGTAACGCGCGTGGCGGGCAACTATGTAACCAACGATCTTCTGGCAAGCCTGGAATACGGCGTTGCAGTGCTGCAAGCACCGCTCATTATGGTGCTGGGGCACACCCGATGCGGCGCCTTGAGTGCAACGGTCAGTGCACTGGAAAAGCAAACCGAATTTCCGGGCCATATACAGACGCTGGTTACGGCGCTGATGCCGGCCGTACGCGCAGTCCAGGCGCAGGCCCATGCCGACACTTTGGTTCAGGCGGCGACCATTGAAAACATCAAACAGAACGTGCAGCGCCTGAAACAAGCCACACCCATACTTAGCAATGCTTTCCAGAACAGCAGGATCCGGGTTATCGGCGGCCTCTACGATCTGGAGACCGGAAAAGTCGGCCTCGTCGCATAAGCACCAGGACATCACCACTATGAGACCTCACTTTGATTTTTATGCACTTACGCTCGCGATAACGCTAGCTCTGATGGCGCCTGCCCATGCGTACGAACCGACGGTGAAAGCGGGTGCCGAGCCCGCGTTGGACGCTATTGCACTGGCCGATCACGGCTTGACCACGGCGCTTGCGGCTCTGCCGGAATTGGTCAACAACACTCTCGAACGCAGTGGAGTGCCCGGCGCGGCGGTAGCGGTTGTACACGAGGGCAAGACTGTTTTTGCTCAAGGTTTTGGTGTGCGAGAGCTGGATCGGCACGAACCGATTGATCCATCCACCGTGTTTCAAATCGCATCGATATCCAAATCGCTGACCGCTACAGTGATTGCCATGGCGGTGACCAAGAATGTAGTGTCCTGGGACGACCCGGTGCTGCACCATCTTCCAAAGTTCCAGCTAAGCGATCCCTATGTCACCGCGCACGCGACCATTGGAGACTTCATGGCACACCGCAGCGGCCTGCCATTGGCCGCGGGTGACGAGCTGGAAGACTTGGGCTATGGTCGCGAGCAAGTGATCGAGCGCTTGAGTCAGCTTCCCCTTGATGCGTTTCGCAACTCATACCATTACGCCAATTTTGGTACGACCATTGCCGCTGTAGCGGTGGCCGCGGCCGCCAACAAGCCGTGGGAAAAGTTGGCGGCAGAGACGCTATTCGAGCCGTTGGGGATGCAGTCCACCAGCACACTGCATGCTGATTACGTGGCCCGCGAGAATCGGGCGGTACTACATGCCTATGAAGCAGGCAGGTTTCAGCCGCTATACGATCGCGATCCGGATGCTCAGGCGCCGGCTGGCGGGGTGTCGTCAAATGTACTGGACCTTGCCAAGTGGATGAAGTTTCTACTTGCTGACGGAAAACATCAGGGCAAGCCCCTGGCTACGCCCGCGTCTCTTCTGGCCGCATTAAGCCCGCGCTCGCTCAGTGGCCCGCCCCGCACGCCGCTCGCGCGTTCCCAGTTTTATGGCTACGGCTTCAATGTTGGGACCACTGCCGGTGGACACACCACCTTTGGCCACTCTGGCGCTTTCCTGCTTGGCGCCGGCACGGCATTCCAGATTCTTCCGGCGGCGGGCGTGGGCATTGTCGTCTTGACGAACGGCTCACCAGTGGGCGTGCCCGAGAGCATTAACGCGAGCTTCATGGATATGGTTCAGTTCGGCAAACCGCTACGCGATTGGTATGGCGCCTACCATGCCACCATGATGGATTTCTATACTCCAGAAGGCGACTTGGCCGGCAAGACGAGGCCTGATGACCCGCTACCTGCACAACCCCTGCAGGCCTACACCGGCTATTACGAGAATGCATACTTTGGCACCGCCCGTATCGTCCTTGAAGACGATACTCTGGCATTGATTATCGGCCCGGGCAAGCAACGCTTGACCATGAGTCATTGGAACGCCGACACTTTCGCGGTGACGCCCCAGACCGAAAACGCGCCGCTTGGCTCGCAATCGTCAGTAAGTTTCTTAATGGACGACAACAAGATCAATGCGTTCGCCGTCAATTATTTGGACCAGAACGGGCTGGCGACCTGGCATAGAAGAGCCACACAATAAACCCGCCCCCGGCAAGCCATCCCGACACGCGCAAAGCGTAAACCGGATCGCTGACGCGCTTGCCCATATGGGCTTGTGGTTGGCCGGGCCACGGCCACCTGAATCGCCCCTTCAGGCCTGGTCGTTCTGCAGCAGTTCAATATAACGCCTTGCCGAACGCTGAACCACCTGGTTGCCGTGTTGTAGAGTCTCCCTGCCTGGGAAAGCGCCGTAGATGCGCTCAAACTTCCATGATTCCAAAGTTAGCGCAATGCGAGCTACGGTGTTGCCCGACAAGGGCATCATGTTGGGATAGCTCCAAAGAAATGACACGCGTGCAGTGTCTGCCGCAACACCGACGATATCTCCGCTAAGTAAGGCTCCGCCGTGATTTGCGCCACTGGGCCAATGAAGCACGGTACCGCCCGGAAAGTGCCCGCCCAGCCGGATCAAGGTCAGGCCGCCGGCCAACCCGTGGGTCTCGCCTTCCCAAAAGCGGATGTGCGGGTCGGGCCGCATGACCCACTCTTGGTCGGCCGCATGCAGATAGATGGGGCAATCGAACGCCTGGGCCCAGTCCTGCATGCAGGTGTAGTAATGCGGATGTGAAATCGCAATGGCGCTCAGCCCACCCAGCGCCTCGATGATGGCGGTGGTGGCCTCGTCCAGCAGCGTCAGGCAATCCCACAGCACGTTACCTGCGGGTGTACGCACAAGCAGCGCGCGCTGGCCGATGGCAAAGCCCGGCTGGGTATGAATGGAAAACAGGTCGGGCTCGAGCAGGCGCCAAGAGTTGGCGTGTCCACTTGCCAGGGCATCGGGCTCGGTCCAGGATTGCCCGCTGGCGGGTACGTACTGACGTTCTTCTTCGCAAATAACACAATGCTTGGGCGGCTGCGGGGTATCGGGGTAGGAAGTTCCGCAAGTACTGCAAATAGCGATCGGCATTGGCGTCTCCGTCTTAACCCGCCCGGCTTGATTTTCCAGCACCAATGAACTGTCGTGCCTCGGGCGTTTGGGGGCTGGCAAAGAATGCTTCTGAAGGTGCTGCCTCCCATATTTTACCTTCGTGCATGAACACGGTGATGTCGGCCATGTTGCGCGCGAACTCCATCTCGTGAGTGACCAGCAGCATGGTCATGCCGGCGCGCGCGAGCTCTTCCATGACAACCAGCACTTCCTGCGTCAGCTCGGGATCCAGGGCGGAGGTGACTTCGTCAAACAGCATGACCTGTGGCTCCATGGCGAGCGATCTGGCAATAGCCACGCGCTGCTGCTGGCCGCCCGATAGCTGTTCGGGATAAGCGTCCCGTCGGTGATCCAGGCCCACCTGGGTCAGCACCTTGATGGCGGTTTCGCGGGCCTTTTCAGTGGGAACCTTCTTGACGATGCGCGGCGAAAGCATGACGTTTTCTTCAACCGTCAGGTGAGGAAACAGGTTATAGCTTTGGAACACCATGCCGACGTCCTTGCGCAGTTCTATCAGACCAGAACCGTTGGCCGTAAGCGTATGGCCGGCCACCTTGATGCTGCCGCTATTGATCATCTCCAGGCCATTGATACAACGCAACATGGTGCTCTTGCCAGAGCCGCTGCGCCCTATGATGGCAATGACCTGCCCGCGCTCCACCGACAAGGAAATCCCGTTCAGCACCTGGACGTCGCCAAATTTCTTGGTGATGTTATCTATCTCAACGATGGGCATGCAGTTTCCTTTCCAAGAAAAAACCAAAACGCGACAACGGGTAGCACATCACAAAATAAAGTGCCGCAACAACCGGGAAAACAATGAAGGGCTGGAAAGTCGCATTGCTGACCAGCTTGCCTGCCAGGGTCAGTTCCACCAGGCCAATAATGGAGGCTATGGAGGTGTTCTTGATGAGCTGCACCAGGAAGCCCACGGTGGGGGGCAGCGAAATGCGGACGGCTTGGGGCAGGATCACGTAGCGCAATTGCTGCCAGCGGTTCATTGCCAGCGCTGTCGAGGCCTCCCATTGCGGCACGGCCACGGCTTCAATCGAGCCCCGCCAGATGTCGCCCAAATAGGCTGCCGAATAAATCGTCATCGCGACAGTTGCCGCCACCATCGGTGGCATCTCGTAGCCGAAAATTGCCAGCCCATAAAACGCCAGGAACAAGATGATCAGTACTGGGGTGCCCTGGATGATTTGAATATAGATTGCCGCCACGAAGCGCAGCACCCGCGTATTGGAGGTGCGCAAAAGTGCCACGACAAAACCGGCCAGCCCACCAAACACAAACGCCAGCGCCGATAGCAGCAAGGTCCAGCGACCTGCCTCTACAATAAACTGAAACTGGTCCCAGGAAAATTCTGCGATCATGCCGTACCCCCTGCCCTTGCCACGCCCAAGCGACGCCGGCGTTTGAACACAAGCAGGCCTATGCCCCAGAAGCTGAAGCGGAACAACAGCGCCAACCCGATATACAAGCCCATCACGACCAAATAGATCTCGAAACTGCGAAAGGTCTGGGCGTCCAGCAAGCTGGCAGCCGACGTGAGATCTTCCGCGGAAATGGTCGACACCAGGCTGGACGCGAGCATCATGAGGGTGAATTGACTTGCCAGAGCCGGATACACTTTCTCTACGGCAGGCGTCAACACAACATGGCGGATCACCTGCCACTTCGTCATCGCCAAAGCTTGTGCAGCTTCGATCTGCGAAGGATGGATGGCCATCATGCCGGCGCGCACGATCTCGGTGGAGTATGCGCCCAGATTAAGCGTCATCGCCAGCAGCGCAGCCCAGTTCGCATTGATCTGGACGCCGGCCGCGGGCAAGCCAAAAAATATGATGAATAGCTGAACCAGAAACGGTGTACTTCTTACGGTTTCCACATACGAGGTGACCGCAAGGCGTGCCAGGCGCGAGCCATGGATGCTGATGATGGCACCCATAATGCCGACTGCCAGGCCGCAGACCATGGACAAGGCACTGAGCCGGATGGTGAGCAGGGCTCCCCACAGCAGCTTGTCCATGTGCTCGAAAATAAACGCAAATTGAAATTCGTAAGGCATCTACTGCTCCTTGCACGGCCGCCTACACAGGCGGCCGCATGACCGGAACGTAACGACCGTAAACGGGCATCAGAGCGCAAGGGTAAGGAAGCGCTATTTAGAACACGGGCAAATTGGGCAAGGGCGTGCCGGCCCACTTTTGCGAAATCGCGTCCAGCTCGCCGTTCAGCTTCACGTAGTAGATGAAGTTGTTAAGCCAGCGCTGAAGATCGAAAGCCCCTTTGCGCACCGTCATGGAGTTCGGTTGCACAGAGAATGGAAACTTCATCTCGATTTTGCCTTCACCGCGCGTCTTGGCAATTTCGATGGCCAAAACGCTGGGAATGGCGATCGCATCGATCTGGTTGCTTAACAAGGCTTGCGTTACGGTAGCGTCGTCTTCGAAACGAACCAGTTCGGTCGACTTGGATGCCACCCGGCTCAAGGCGCTGTCTTGCGTTGTACCGCGCGCGACGCCCACCCGCTTGTTGTCCAGATCAGCCAGCGTCTTGTATTCGGAACCTGTTGGTCCGACGATAGCCAGCTCGAAGCCGTTATAAGGCATGGTGAACATGACAGCCTTGGCTCGTTCGGGCGTCGGCGCCAGCGTAGCAACCAGGAAGTCAACCTTGCCTGACTCCAGTGCCGGGATACGGGCTGGCGGCGTCAAGGGCACGATTTCGACCGGCAAGCCCATGTATTTGCCAACCAGGTTGGCAACGTCGATGTCATAGCCTACCGGCGCGCCTTTGGCGTCGATACTGCCAAACGGAGGCAGGCCGCTGATCACCCCGATTTTTATCTTGCCCTTGTCGATCAGCTCGTTGACTGTTTGAGCCTGAACCGTGACGGTGCTTGCCATAAGCGCACAGGCGGCAACGAAGCCCAAAGGAATAATCTTGCGGCTAATAAATCTTTTAATGCTCATTTTCATTGTCTCCAGAGTGTTATTGCAGGCCGCTAATGGTTATGTCGCGGTAGCGTTTTTGCGATTTGCTTGAACTCGATGGCATCCTCCAATACCGCACCGTCGGATAACTGTCCGACTGTTGCCCGATAAATCTTTTGCCAGGGAGTGGCATCAGGTCGGACAACGGGAACATACTTGGCCCGGCGTGCAGCCAGCTCTTCATCAGACAGCATGACATTGCATGTGCCCTTGCCGATATCGACACGGATACGGTCACCGGTGTGCAACAGCCCCAGGCCGCCGCCCACCGCGCTTTCGGGTGAGGCATGCAAGATGGAAGGGCTGTCGGCAGTGCCCGATTGTCGGCCGTCGCCTATGGTGGGCAAACTGTTGATGCCGCGTTTCAGCAAGGCATCGGGCGGCTGCATATTGACGACCTCGGCCGAACCTGGCCAGCCCACGGGGCCTGCCCCGCGGATGACCAGGATTGAGTCCTCGTCGATTTCCAGTTCCGGATCGTTAATGCGGGCGTGGTAGTCTTCCGAGCCTTCGAACACCACTGCCCTGCCCTCGAAGGCATTCTCGTCGCCCAGGCGCGATAAATAACGGGCCTTGAACGCGTCCGAGATGACGCTGGTTTTCATAATGGCAAAGTCAAACAAATTGCCGCTAAGCACCATGAAGCCCGCCTCCGTCTTCATCGGCTGGGCAAAGGGCTTGATGACCTCGCGATCATGGCTTTCGCGACCTGCCAGGTTTTCCGCCATGGTTCGACCGGTTACCGTCAGGCAGTCGCCGTCCAGCTTGCCGGCCTGCAAAAGCTCCCACATGATTGCCGGCACGCCCCCGGCCCGATGAAAGCGCTCGCTCAGGTAGGCCCCGGCCGGCTGCACGTTGGCCAGCAGCGGAATGTCATGGCCATGATCCTGCCAGTCGTTCGACAGCAGCTCGACGCCCACATGTCTGGCAATGGCGGTCAGATGCGGCTGCACGTTGGTCGATCCACCCAGCGCCGCATTGACCTTGATGGCATTCAGGAAGGCGCTGCGCGTCATGATCTTGGAGGGTCGTAAATCTTCATAGGCCATCACGACAATGCGCTTGCCGGTCTGGAAGGCCGATTGAGGACGTTCGCGATAAGGCGCGGGTATCATGGCGCTGCCTGTCAGCGACATGCCGAGGGCCTCGGCCATGGAATTCATGGAGGACGCCGTTCCCATGGTGTTGCAGTGCCCCACCGATGGTGCCGACGCCAGCGCTGCTTCCAGGAACTCTTCCTCGTCGATCTCGCCGGCAGCAAGTTTGCGCCGTGATTGCCAGATAACCGTGCCCGATCCGACCAGCTTGCCATCGTGCCAGCCGTCCAGCATGGGCCCGCCAGACAACACGATGGCCGGGATGTCGACCGTGGCGGCAGCCATCAGGGCAGCGGGCGTGGTTTTATCGCAGCCGGTGGTCAGGACCACGGCATCTATGGGATAGCCATACAGCACTTCCACCAGACTCAGGTAAGTGAGGTTGCGATCGAGGGCTGCCGTGGGGCGCTTGCAATTCTCAAAAATGGGATGGGTAGGAAACTCCATCGGGATGCCGCCAGCGTCGCGGATGCCGTCACGCACTCGTCTGACCAGATCCAGGTGAACACGATTGCAGGGGGAGAGATCGCTGCCGGTTTGGGCGATGCCGATAATAGGCTTGCCAGAGCGCAGCTCTTCTGGGGTGGTGCCGTAGTTCATGAAGCGCTCAAGATAAAGCGCGGTCATGTCGAGGTGATCTGGGTTGTCGAACCAGTCGCGGGACCGAAAGCGCATGGGCTTTGATGTGTTGCTGTCCATAGTGTCCTCAAGCACGGTTTACTCTTATGCCCAGAGAATTCATGGGTAAAAAGCAATTTCATTGATTCAGTAAATACTATAGGTTGCCACTCGGCCGCGTCAATCAATAAACCGATGACCTAGTACATTCCCTTAACGAAGACCTCGTTGGGGTCCTTGTAGCGCCTCCTTTCGCCCATTGTTCTTTTGCAAGTAAAAAAAAGATTCTTATATGAAAAGCTCTCGCTAACTTAAAGATGCCCCTGGCGCACCGGGGGCGACAGGGGCATCAGGCGGGCAGCAATTGGCGCCCCGCATGACTATTTGGTTGGACGCAGCAGTTCCAGTGCTATGTCATAGCTCGGGTCGGGCTTCTTGAACAAGTACTCACCGTTGCGTATGGACGCCAGCACATCGGCTCGCTGGCGCACCGCCTCGAACGGGCTGTCCGCGTCCAGCACCAGGAAGTTGGCTGGCTTGCCCACTTCCAGGCCGTATTGCTCTTCGATGTTCAAGGTTTTGGCGCCGTTGTAGGTGATTAAATCGATGCAAGTGTCCAGTTGCTGGAACGACATGGTCTGAGCCAGATGGATGCCGTTATCGAGAATATTCATAAGGTTGCCATTGCCCGCCGGGTACCAGGGATCGTTAATCGAATCCTGGCCGAAGCATACGTTCACACCGCTCTCCCACAGTTCCTTTACGCGAGTCAGACCGCGGCGCTTCGGATAGCTGTCCTGTCGGCCTTGCAGGTAAGCGTTCTCGGTGGGCAATGAAATGAAGTTCAGGCCCGATTTTTGAAACAAGCCCATCATGCGGAAAGCATAGGCATTATCGGCTGAGCCGAAGGAGCAAGTATGGCTGGCAGCGGTGCGGGAGCCTATCCCTTCAGACATGGCCAGCGCGTTCAGCAGCTCGACAAAACGGCTCATGACATCATCGGTTTCGTCGCAATGCACATCAATGAGCTTGTCGTACTTGATGGCCAGCTCCACAGTTTTGTGGATGGATTTTTCGCCGATCTCGCGAGCCCACTCGAAATGCGGGATACTGCCCACGCAGTCGGCACCCATCTTCAATGCCTCTTCCACCATCTCGTCACCGCCCTTATAGGCGTACATGCCTTCCTGTGGGAAAGCAACGATCTGGATGGTGACCTTGTCCTTCAGCTGCTCGCGCAACTCCAGCATGGCCTTCAGACCTGTAAGCTTCGGATCGTCCACGTCGATGTGGGTGCGTATGAATTGGACCCCCTTGGAAACCTCTTCTTCGATCCCCTTTAACGCGCGCGCTTTGGCATCTTCGAAAGTTTGGTGCTTCTTCACATCGTGCCAACGGGCGATCCCCTCGAACAAGGTGCCGGTGTCGTTCTCCGCCCCTTCATTACGACCGGTGTAGACATAGTCCAGATGAAGGTGGGCATCCACATAGGGCGGCACTACCAGGCGTCCCTTCAAGTCGATTTCCTCGTCCGCCTTGGGCAGGCCTCGACCTATTGCACGAATGGCCCCGTTCTCAACAAGGATCTCACTTGCCTCGGTATTCCGATAGATGTTCGCATTGATAAATTTTTTCATATTCATATCCTTGTAAAGTGGCCCGTCACGAGGCCAGGGTGCGCCTTGCCAGGAAGGCGATAATCATGGCGGGCACGAAGCAGATAATGGACAGATAGACGATCCCGCTGACGCCAACTTGCGGCAGGTGAACCAGGATCAAGCCACCTATCCAGGTCGCCATCATGATGGACAGGTTAAAGACACTGGATTGCACGGAAGTTGCCACGGCTTTGGCATGCGCAACCTGTTTGCTCACGGCGGTTTGATACATCGTGACGAGCGGACCAAAGGCCAGGCCCCACAAGAAAAACGCCAGATGAGAGACGCCGTTGGCTCCGCCGAAAAAGACAAACAGCAGCATGGCGACGGCACCGCAGGTCAGCATGCTGACGATCAAGCCGCGCAAATACGTATCGATGATTCTGGCGGACAACAATACTGAAATGACAGAACCAATACCGAAGATGAGTAGTGCCACACTGATGCCGCCGAAAAAGTCGAGGCTTTGGACCAGCAAGGTGATGTAGGTATAGGTCCCGTAGTGTGCCATCACGGAAAGAAAAGTCAGCAGCAAGACGATCAGGACCGCCGGGATCTTCAGCACCGCAAAGGGCGAATTGCTTCCAGTGAGTTTTTCTCCCTTTACTGAGGGGAGATACTTGGCCGACAGTAGAGCAATGACCGCAACGATGACGCCAAGGGAAACGAATTCCGTCCGCCATCCAAGCTCCGTCCCGATGAAGGTCATGAACGGCAAACCCAGGCTGATCCCGAAAGTATTACCGGCCATGATGATGGTGATCGCTTTGCCTTGCATGTCCTCGGGAACCAGCGCCGTGCCGTAGGCGGCGATCATGGGCCACATGATGCCGGCGCAAATGCCACCAACAATGCGCATAGCGACGATGACGGAATAAGAAGAGGCCAGGCCCACAACGATGTTGGAAATTGCAAAGCCAATCAGCAAAACCAGCAATAGCGTTTTCCGGTTGACTGCCAGGGTCAGGCTGATTAGCGGAATAGCGCAAACCGCCGAGGCCAGTGCATAGACGCCCACCAAAAATCCCACTTGGCTTTCTTCGATGCCAAGGCCGGTGGCCATTTGCGGCAGGACTCCGGAAGGGACTAGTTCAGACAGGATGCCAACGAAGGTCACACTGGCCATAAGACCAAAGATGAACCAGGATGTGTATTCGCGCCCCACGGGGCTAATTTTGGAAAGACTGGACACGACGCCCCCAATTGATGTCAGCAATACACTCTATCAGGGTATTCCCTGGTAATTATTAATTTGAACGCTTCCTTGATCTAGATCAACAATGACTAAGGCCCGGCTGAGCCGGGCCTTTACATGGCTTTAAGCTAGAACTGCCAACACGCTGCCTGTTACCCCGCCGCGTACAAGGGCGACTCGCTTTCGCTGCGAATCAAGAAGTCGCGGTTCATGCGTGCGCCTGGCTTCAGGGCGCAGCGCTCATAAGCCAGCGCCCGGGCGAAGTACCGGTCGCCACCTCGTAACGCGGCCTCGATCAGAGTCAGGTCTATGATGTCGCGCTGGGCATGACTGCCGCCAAATGCGTTCGCGATCAAGCGGGCGCCGCGCAGCCGCTGCACCGCCGTGGCGTAATCCTTGCGCCAGAATGCAACAAAGCCTTCAGACAGCGGCAAGCCATAGCGCCTGGCCCATTCCTGCGGCTCGCCGCTACCCGCGCTGGCCTGACGCAACAAATGCAAGATCCGATCGACCTCGTCTCCGCGCCCGGCGCCCAGATTCGCCATGATCGCGTGCCAGTCATTGAAAGGGTAAGAGCGGCCATCCGCATGCGCTTGCCACCGATCTGCCACCGACGCCCACCGATCCTGAACGTCGATACCGGCCAGCGTAAGCCGCCAAAGCATGGCTGATGCATCGACCAGATCCAGCGCGACCATGCTGTTGTTCGCGGCGATATGCTCATCGTAAAGCCGCAGGGCCTGGGCATCGTCTTCCATCTCGATCAAGTACACGGCGTAATGCCACCAGTTGTGCCCCTGAAAGAAATTGTCGCTGCCGGACCAGTTCGCCTCGTTCTGCTGCATCCACGCTATGCCTTCCTGCGCACGGCCTTGCATCTCCAGCACGTGGGCAACAGCATGATGAGCCCAGCAATCCAAGGGCTGTAGCGCCACGGCATGGCGGCCGGTATCTTCGGCGCGCGCGTAGTCGCCCGCCTCTTCGAGGCCAAACGCGTACATGCCCAGTACGATTGAATAGCCGGGTACGTCGGTTGACCACTGTGGGAGCACCCGCGCCGGGCGGTCGCGCAAGTCGCGCGCGCTGGCGCGATAGAAATCAATGATGTGGCCCGACTGCAAGGCCAGGATATCCAACGGATATCGACTGTTATGCAGGTCCAGCGCTTGAGCCGCAGCGGTCCATTGCCCCGCCAGCAACAGGTCCAGCGCATGGGCATGCGATGCCTCGCGCTCGGAAAGGCGCATGGCTTTTACCTCGCGCAGGATATCTGCGGCGGCCGCCGTCAGGTCGGGCTCGGTGGCCAAAGCGAACAGATGTGCTTTCAGCATATGCGCCATCGGGAAATCAGGCGCGGCATGAATGGCCTTGTCTATCTCGGCAATCGGGTCGCCACGATAAAGATTGAACGATGCAACAGCGTTATCGAAGTAATCAGCCGCCTCTCTCGTCGCACCGGAAAGGGTATTGCCCTGCTTGTCATGAATCATGGATATTCATCCTTAAAAACATACATTGGAGGTGTGATGCCGCTTGCGCACCAAGCTACCGTAAGCTATGCAGTTGTGCGAAATGAGTGTAAAACTGGAGGATGGGCGTGGCCTATGCGCAAGACGCCGGAACTCTTGATCGAAGCGCCGTCAATATCGCGAGTGTTTCCCCATGGATACCATTTCCGATGTCTTGCAGAGCATGCGCCTGACGGGGGCAGTCTTTCTTGAGGCCCACTTCACAGCCCCCTGGTCTATCAAAGCCCATGTCTCGCCTGACGACTGCACGCCTTTCATGCCCACGCCCAGGCAAATCATTGCCTATCACCTGATCACAGCCGGACGCTGCATGCTCCTGCTGGACAGCGGCACGACCACCGATCTGAAGCACGGGGATCTGGTCATCCTGCCGCGCAATAATCCCCATGTACTGGCCAGCGCCGCTACCGTCCCGCCTGTTTCGGCAGAAGGCCTTATCCGTCAGGATGGCGACAGCAGCATGGCGCATATCACCTATGGCGGTGGCGGAGCAAGCACTCAAATGATTTGCGGTTTTCTGGGCAGCGCCACGGAGAACCTGGCCCTGACTGGCATGCTGCCGGACATCCTCAAGCTGGGCGCAGACGACTGGACTGCAGCCAGTTGGGTGGAAAGCACATTCCGGTTTGCCATACAGGAGTCGAACAACCGCCACGCGGACTCAAGCGCGGCGCTGAGCAGGATGGCCGAACTGCTGTTCTTTGAGGCGGTGCGCCGCTATTTCGCCTTGCACCCGGAGTCGCGCACGGCTGCCGTGGCCGGCATGCATGACCTGCTGGTTGGGCGGGCGCTGGTGCTGATGCATAAGCGCATGTACGAGCACTGGACGACGGAATCGCTGGCGCGACAAATAGGCCTGTGCCGATCTTCATTTGCCGAGCGGTTTACGCGTGCGCTGGGCGAGCCGCCCATGCGCTATCTTGCGCACCGGCGGCTGGAACAGGCGTCTTTACGATTGCTGCAGTCGTCCGTCGCGATTGCGCGTATTGCCTACGAGTCTGGCTATGAATCCGAGGCGGCGTTCAATCGGGCGTTCAGGCGTATGTACGGCGCCCCGCCTGCGGCATGGCGCCGCAGCAAGGCCAGCGGCGATCAACATTGAGACCTAATGAAGCAAGACCATGCCGGCATGCCGAGCCGCACTAACGTCGAAAGTCATGGTTTGTGCACAACCCGCCGCCGCTGCGGATCTTTCGATCAGGCAATCTGCAAAATCAGCTTTTCCCGCTTCGAACATGCGCAAAGCCCGGAACACTTGATCGGCCTGCTCGACGACTAACTGCCTGCTGCGAAGAAGAACCTCGAGTGCCTGCGCTGCCTGCTTGGCCGAGAGATCAAAGCACGCAGTCAACACCCAATACACCTCGACGACAGACACCAAGGCAACAAACCCGGGGCTGTCAGTATCCAGGGATTCAATCAAGACGCTTGCCTTGCTGGACTGCTTGGGGTCGTCCTGCATGATGTAGCGAACCAGAACATTGGTATCGAGGCCTATCATCGGGCAGCAGCGCCCCGTTTCGCAATAGCTTTGTTCATGTCTTCAATCGTTACAGACTTCCCGGGTTTGCCGAACATGCCTTTAAGCTCCGTGACACTACGTGTGAGCGCAACGAATTCGTAGCGCCCAGGCGCTATCTGAAGGAATTCGACGCGGTCGCCGGCACGGACCTTAAGGTCATGCCGAACTTGCGCCGGGACAGTGATTTGCCCTTTTGATGTAAGTGTTGCTGTAGTCATAAGCCCTCCATTCCTTACCTTAAGGTAAGGCGCGGAGGCATGTCAAGTTCCGACTGCTACGATGCACGGTTCTCAGTTGGCGGTATCATCGCCGTTTCTAGAAAGCCGTTGACTACATGAATCGCAAACTTTTCCTGCTGGCGCTCTGCCAGGGCCTGTTCCTGACCAACAACGTCACCTTCATTGCCATCAATGGTTTGGTCGGGCTGGCGCTCGCGCCGCTAAGCTGGCTGGCGACGCTGCCGGTGACGGCCTATGTAGTCGGCGCGGCACTGTCCACGGGGCCAGTCGCCCGGTCGCAACGACAACTGGGTCGCAAGCGCTCTTTCCAGATCGGATTGCTGGTGGCAGCCGTATCGGCGGGGATCTGCGCCTGGGCGGCCGCGACGGGCCAATTCTGGCTGCTGGTGACGGCGACATTCATCGCCGGTTACTACAGCGCCAATGCTTCGCTATATCGCTTCGCCGCACCGGAACTTGCCGCCCCCAGCTACAAGGAAAAGGCGATCTCCCTGGTGCTGGCCGGCGGCATCGTGGGTGCTGTGGTGGGACCCAATTTGGCGAACATCACGCGTAGCCTGTTGCCCACACCTTTCGTCGGCGCCTACCTGGCGCTGATAGTAGTGGCCTTGCTGTCCTTGTTGATCATGACGTGTATTGATTTTCCGCGCCACGTCGCTCCAGCGCCGGGCACATCGACGGGGCGGCCCCTGCGGGACATCGCCCGGCAGCCCGTGTTCCTGGTGGCTGTAGCGGGTGCATCGCTGGGCTATGCAGTCATGAATCTGCTGATGGCAGCCACGCCACTGGCCATGCAAATGCACGCCCATCCGTTCGGCAATATTGCCATCGTGCTCGAGCTGCACGTGCTGGGCATGTTTCTTCCCAGCTTCTTCACTGGGCATTTGATCAAGCGGTTCGGCGTGCTGCCCATCATGGGCACCGGGGTCGCGCTGATGTTTGTTTGCGTGGCGATTGCACTATCCGGCATCAGCCTGATGCAGTTCACCATTGCGCTGCTGACCCTGGGCGTAGGTTGGAACTTTCTTTATATAGGCGGCAGCACGCTGCTGACGGAAGCCTATCATCCTGATGAGAAGAACAAGGCTCAGGGTGCCATGGACTTTTGCGTATTCACTTGCGTGGCCGTCAGCTCGTTTGCTTCAGGTGTACTGATCACCACCCAAGGCTGGATGTGGATCAATCTGGGCTCCCTGGTACCTTTGCTCGTCATCTCGATGGCGCTATGGTGGATGGCGCGGCAACGCCTGACCGCTGTGGCACAACGATAGACGTCGGCCCAGGGTGATCCTGGGCCGCCACAATACTTAGAGCAGTGCTGGCCACTATCACCTGGCTTGTTCTTGTATCTTCTCTCCTCCGCGCTCGATGTCTTCTCCTGCGCCTTGCATCGTGTTGCAACCCGCCAAGCCTGCGGCAAGGGCCAATACAAACGCGAACCATGCACTCGTCTTCATTTTCGTCTCCTAGATAAAAGTAGCCTTGAGGCAGTAGCAAGTTCCAGACCCGCATCGAGCGCTACTCCCGCGGCGCACCGATACAAGGCAAAGCCCTTCAATAACTGAGAACCGTGCACCATCGTGACGCACGGGCGCGTCGTCGCGCCGTGCGGGCGCTGGGCGTGGGCCTCGCCTTGCCGTATCAAAACCGCTCCTTAAAAGTTGGCACAGCTATTGCGTAAACCTTCGTGTGCTGTCCCTCTCTTCTCTTCTACGGAGCAATACATGAAACGCAGACTGGTTCTCAAGCAGTTGACCGCCGCAAGCTTATTTGCCATGACGGGCTGGATCCCCGCGACGCAGGCGGCCGATACCATCAAGGTTGGCATCCTGCATTCCTTGTCCGGAACCATGGCCATTTCGGAAACGTCCTTGAAGGACGTTGCCTTGATGACTATCCAGGAGATCAACGCCAATGGCGGCGTGATGGGCAAGCAACTGGAAGCCGTGGTGGTTGACCCCGCGTCGAACTGGCCGCTGTTTGCCGAGAAGGCTCGCCAACTGCTGGCCCAGGACCAGGTATCCGTCGTCTTTGGCGCCTGGACCTCGGTATCGCGGAAATCGGTGCTGCCGGTCTTCAAGGAGCTTAACGGCTTGTTGTTCTACCCGGTGCAGTACGAGGGCGAGGAGCTGGAACGCAACGTCTTCTACACGGGCGCGGCACCTAATCAACAAGCCATACCGGCTGTCGAGTACCTCATGAGCGAAGATGGCGGCGGCGCCAAGCGTTTCGTGCTGCTGGGGACAGACTACGTCTATCCGCGCACCACCAACAAGATACTGCGCAGCTTCCTGCACTCAAAAGGCGTCAAGGACAGCGATATTGATGAGGTCTACACCCCTTTCGGGCATGCCGACTATCAAACCATTGTTGCCAACATCAAGAAGTTTTCCACTGGTGGGAGAACGGCAGTCATATCGACCATCAACGGCGACTCGAATGTGCCCTTCTACAAGGAACTGGGCAATGCCGGCTTGAAGGCGACCGATGTGCCGGTAATCGCTTTCTCGGTAGGAGAAGAGGAACTGCGCGGCGTGGACGCCACGCCGCTGGTGGGGCATTTGGCTGCGTGGAACTACTTTCAATCCATCAAGAACCCGGTCAACAGCGACTTCATCCAGAAGTGGCAGGCATACGCCGCCGCCAACAACTTGCCCAACGCCTCGACGGCCGTCACCAATGACCCCATGGAGGCGACCTACATCGGCATCAATATGTGGAAGCAGGCCGTCGAGCAGGCGCAGTCCACAGATGTGGACAAGGTCATAGCCGCCATGGGGGGCCAGAGCTTCACGGCGCCCAACGGATTCACCATCCAGATGGACAAAACCAATCACCATTTGCACAAGCCCGTTTACATCGGCGAGATCCGGGCAGACGGTCAGTTCGATGTGGTTTGGAAAACGGATGGCCCCCTACGCGCCCAACCCTGGAGCCCTTACATCGCGGGCAATGAAAGCAAGCAGGGTCTTTGATTCTTGAATGGGTACGCGATGAGTTATCAAGCCTGCCAGGCCTTCTGGCGCCAACTCGCTCTGTCACTGCTGTTGCTTATGCCTGGGCATGTCGCCTGGGCAGACGGGCCTGCAAGACTGGATGCAGCAATGCTGGCTCCGTTGGTGCAAGGAGACACCAGCGCCAAGCTGCAAGTCATTGCGCAGCTTGGGCAGATGTCCGATGCTGCCTCGATACGGATCTTGAAAGCGCTGGGCAGCGCAAGGCTCTTCGCGACACCCCAAGGGAACATCCTGGTCCAGACCGAGAACGATCGAAGCTGGGATCCCTTGACCGGTAAGGAGTCTGCGCTGCCAGATGATGTTGACGCCATCATCATCAACAACCGCTTGCGTGGCGCCATCAACGGCGCACTGGCCGCCTCGGATCTGTTTTCGGACGATCCGCAGGCGCGCCTGGCGGCGGCGCGACGCCTGCAGCGAGGCGCTGACCCGTTGACCGTCCCACTACTGAACAAGGCAAGCGCGCAAGAGACCCATGGCGATGTCAAGCGCGCCCTCGGTATTGCGTTGGCAACCCTGGCGCTTAAAAGCAGTGATGCCGACACACGCCGTATGGCGGTCCAGGTGCTGGGCGAATCGGGTGATGGCGCTTTCCGTAGCGCGCTGGCAGACCTGGCCGAGGCCGATATCGATCCGCAAGTACGTGTGGCGGCTGCCGGCGCCTTGAAGCAAATCGACAGTCATCTGTGGAAGATCGAATGGGCCGGCAATCTGTTCTACGGCATCAGCCTGGGTAGCGTCCTGCTTCTGGCCGCCCTGGGCCTGGCCATTACCTTCGGCCTGATGGGCGTCATCAACATGGCGCATGGCGAGCTGTTGATGATAGGCGCTTACGCCAGCTATTTGATGCAACTGCTGTTCAAGAACTACATGCCTGCCTGGATCGACTGGTATGTGATCGCAGCGTTGCCGATCGCCTTCCTGGTCACTGCAGCCGTGGGCATGGTCATGGAGCGCACGGTAATCCGCTGGCTGTACGCCCGCCCGCTGGAATCCCTGCTTGCCACCTGGGGGATCAGCCTGATCCTGATGCAGGCAGTACGTACCTTGTTCGGGGCGCAGAATGTTGAAGTAGGCAACCCCTCGTGGATGTCCGGCGGCGTGACGCTGCTGGGCGGGCTGGTGCTTAGCTACAACCGCCTGGCCATTATTGTCTTCTCGCTACTGGTCGTCTTCTTCGTCTGGCTGCTGCTCAATCACACTCGACTGGGCTTGTTTGTACGCGCCATCACCCAGAATCGCCGCATGGCCGACTGCGTCGGCGTGCCCACCGGACGGATCGACATGCTGGCATTCGGCCTGGGCTCGGGCATCGCCGGGCTGGGCGGTGTGGCGCTGTCACAGTTGGGCAACGTGGGGCCGGACCTGGGCCGCGCCTACCTGGTGGACTCCTTCATGGTGGTGGTGCTGGGTGGGGTTGGGCAACTGGCCGGGACCGTGGTCGCCGCCCTGGGCCTGGGCACCATCAACAAATTTCTGGAACCCTGGGCAGGCGCTGTCATGGCAAAGATCACCATACTGGTACTTATCGTGCTGTTCGTCCAAAAGCGTCCGCAAGGGCTGTTCGCGCCGCGCGGCAGGAGCGTGGAATGACGCAGGCATACACGCATAATCTGGCCACCCAGTTCGTGGCGGGCAAGCGGCTGTTCTCGCCGACTGCATGGATGAGCCTGCTGGCCGCAGTGGCGTTGTTGGCAACGCTCCCGCTGCTTAATCTGATTCTGTCACCAGACCATCCGCTATACGTCACGCCCTACGCTGTGGCGCTCTTGGGCAAGTTCATGTGCTATGCGCTGGCAGCACTCGCGCTGGATCTGGTTTGGGGGTATGCAGGCATTTTGTCCTTGGGGCATGGCTTGTTCTTTGCCCTGGGCGGCTATGCCCATGGCATGTATCTGATGCGTTCCATTGCCACTGATGATGCGAATACAGCCGCCCTGCCGGACTTCATGGTGTTCCTGGATTGGCAGGCCTACCCCTGGTTCTGGGCGTTCACCGACCACTTCGCCTATGCGATGTTGCTGGTCGTGCTGGTGCCCGGCGCGCTGGCTTTTCTCTTTGGCTACTTTGCGTTCCGCTCGCGCATCAAGGGCGTGTACTTTTCCATCATCACGCAAGCCATGACCTTCGCCGCCATGCTGCTTTTCTTTCGCAATGAAACAGGCTTTGGCGGCAACAATGGCTTTACGGGGTTCCAACGAATTCTGGGATACGACATCACTGCTTCCAGCACCCGAGCGACGCTCTACTGGATCACCCTGAGCATGTTGGTCGGCGCCTTGGTCCTCGCACGCGCCATCACGCAATCCAAGCTCGGGCGGGTTCTGACTGCGGTGCGGGACTCCGAGAGCCGCCTGCGATTCATCGGCTACGACCCTCTGGGATTCAAGTTGTTTGTTTGGTGTACGTCGGCGGTCATGTGCGGCATCGCGGGCGCCCTCTACGTGCCCCAAGTGGGCATCATCAACCCCAGCGAAATGTCTACCGAGAACTCCATAGAGATGGTGATCTGGGTGGCCACCGGCGGACGCGGAACCCTCATCGGTCCCATCATCGGCGCCGGCGCGGTCAATGGTTTGAAAACCTGGTTCACCAGTGTGCTGCCTGAGTTCTGGCTATATGCCCTGGGCCTCATATTCGTCCTGACCACATTGTTCCTGCCCCACGGCATAGTGGGGCTGGCCCGCAAGCTGGCGCTCCGCCACCAAAGAAAGGAAGCAACATGAAACGCGCGCACGCCAGGCAGTTGGAACTCATGAGCGCCGTCATCGAACGTGACGCCGGCAATGATGCCTCATATGGGCATGTCGCCAGCCGCGACGTCGACACACGCCACGGCGTCATATTGTATCTGGACGGCATCACGGTAAGTTTCGACGGATTCAAGGCACTGAATAATCTGACTCTGGATATCGGCGTTGGTGAACTGCGCTGCATCATCGGACCCAACGGTGCAGGCAAGACGACCATGATGGACGTCATTACGGGCAAGACTGCTCCGAGTTCGGGCACCGCCTACTTTGGCCAGAACATTGACCTCACGACGCTGTCCGAAACCCAGATCGCGCATGCCGGCATAGGCCGCAAATTTCAGCGTCCCACCGTTTTCGAAAACCACAGCGTTATCGAAAATCTGGAGCTGGCAATGAAGACCGACAAGCGGGTGCGGCCTACCTTGTTCTCTCGCCTTACCGGTGCTCAAGCCGATGCCATAGGCCAGACCCTGGCCCTGATACGGCTCACACCCGAAGCGTGGCGGCCGGCCGGTTTGCTGTCGCATGGACAAAAGCAATGGCTGGAGATCGGGATGCTGCTGATGCAGGAGCCCAAATTGCTGCTGCTGGACGAGCCCGTAGCCGGGATGACAGATGCCGAAACCGAGCGCACCGGCGAACTGCTTAACGAATTGAAGGGCCGCCACTCGCTGATGGTGGTGGAGCACGACATGGACTTCGTTGCCAGCATTGCGGGCCAGGGCAAGGTAACGGTACTGCATGAGGGCGCGGTACTGGCCGAGGGCACCATGGCAGCCGTGCAGGCCGACCAACGCGTAATCGAAGTGTATTTGGGGCGCTGATATGCTGAATGTGCGGGCTATCGACCAATACTACGGCGGCAGCCATACGCTGCGTGGCGTCTCGCTGGCCGTGGAACAAGGCAAGTGCCTTGCGCTCCTGGGCCGCAACGGCGTAGGCAAGACGACCTTATTGAAGTGCCTGATGGGTGTGCTGCCTGCGGCGTCCGGCAGCATACATTTCAATGGCAAGGACATCACCCGCTTGTCACCGCATCAGCGCGCCGCGCTGGGTATCGCTTATGTTCCCCAGGGGCGGGAGATCTTCGCGCGACTGACCGTCCAGGAAAACATCCTGATGGGCATGGCCACCAAGCCAGCATCGGCGGCCCGGCGCATCAAGGGCGAGATATTCGAGCTTTTTCCTGTCTTGAACAGCATGCGTGCACGACGAGGCGGCGATCTGTCGGGTGGCCAGCAACAGCAATTGGCAATTGCCAGGGCCTTGGTGGCTGAGCCCTCGCTGATCATCCTGGACGAGCCCACCGAAGGCATACAACCCTCCATCATCAAGGATATTGCCAAGGTCATCGAGCTGCTACGGGCGCGCGGGGACATCGGCATTTTGCTTTGCGAACAGTACTTTGACTTTGCCCGGCAACTGGCGGACGATTTCCTGGTGTTGTCTCGCGGCCAGGTCGTCGCGGCGGGCGATCGATCGCAAATCGACGGCGATGATGTCCGTCGCCATCTATCGGTATAGCCCATCATGGCCACACAGCCCGGAGCCCCGACATGAGCGCCCTGCCTGACACCTGGCCGGCGCATCTGACGCTGTCGTTCGCTTGCCAGGGAGCAGGCAGGTCAGTGCTCTCCAGCCGTCGGCATACCGGGCCACTACTCGTCCAAAAGGCCTTGTATCCGGAAGGGCCGGCAGTATGCCATGTGACGATATTGCATCCGCCCTCCGGCATCGCCGGCGGCGATGAGCTGACGATAGACGTGCGCGTAGGGGGCGGCGCCCATGCGTTGCTAACGACCCCCGGCGCGACCCGTTGGTACAAGGCCAACGGCAGGAAGGCCATCCAGCATACTCACCTGCGCGTGATGGCCGGAGCCCGCCTGGACTGGCTGCCACAAGAGAATATTTTCTTTGAACAGACCGATGCCTCGTTGCAGAATCATATTGATCTGCATAGCGGCAGTGCCGCCATCGGCTGGGAGATCAATCAGTTGGGCCGCATACAAGCCGCCACCCATTGGGATGAGGGCCGCGTCAGCCTTGCTTCCACGCTTTGTCTGGACGGTGCCCCGATATGGCTGGAATGCGGCGAGCTTACCGCGGCCGGCCGGGCACGCCATTGCGACCCTGGGCTGGCGGGCTTTCCCGTCGTCGCCACACTCTGGGCATTCGGAACCGAACTGAGCGGCGAATATACGGACGAACTGGCGCAGCAGCTGCCTTGGACCGTCACGCTGCGGGCCGGGCTGACCCATATCCAGCAACCCGATCAGCAGGGGCTGACCCTGGTGCGCGTGCTGGGCCGGCACACCCAGGACGTCAGAGCGTTGTTGACGGACCTATGGATGCAGTTGCGGCCACGGCTACTTGAAACGCCAGGCGCGCTGCCTCGACTATGGAATACCTGACACCTCAACGGACCACACCATGGAACTGACACCTCGGGAAAAAGACAAGCTTTTGATTTTTACCGCGGCACTGCTAGCTGAACGTCGCAAGGCGCGGGGCCTGAAGTTGAACTACCCGGAATCGATCGCGCTTATCACGGCGGCCTTGATGGAAGGCGCGCGCGACGGTCGCAGCGTAGCCGACTTGATGCATCACGGCACCACCATATTGGCTCGCGACGACGTCATGGAAGGGGTTCCGGAAATGATCGCCGATATACAGGTCGAGGCCACGTTTCCGGACGGCACCAAGCTAGTCACCGTCCATCACCCCATTATCTGAACCTGCGGCTGCAATGTCAGCACCGCATACTTAGGGATGTTTTTATGAAGCTCTTGCCCCGCTCTACCGCCATGATCGCCTTGATGCTTATAGGCGAGGCTGCCCTTGCACATCCTGGACACACGGCCGCCGGCTCCGGCGACATGCTGGCAGTTGGTCTGCTGCACCCCTTGACCGGTACTGATCACTTGCTGGCCATGTTGGCCGTGGGCTTATGGGCCGCCACCAGTCAGGCCAATCGCAACGCCATAACGATCTCGGCCAGTTTCCTTGCGCTGCTCTTGGTCGGTGCAGTGGCAGGAATGGCCGTACCCGGCATTGCTGCGATCGAACCCATGATCATCGCATCGCTGCTGGTGCTGGGACTGTTGCTGGCCAGTCGCGTCAGCGTCCCGCTCTGGGCCGGGCCTGCATTGGTAGGCGCTTTCGCCTTGTTTCATGGCATGGCGCATGGCGCAGAGATGCTGGCCGGCGGCAGTGTCGCAGCTTATGTTGCCGGCTTCATGGTCAGCACGCTGGCCCTGCTGCTAATCGGACTTGCAGCAGGTTGGATGGTGTCGGGCCGGGCCTTGTGGTTGAGTCGCCTGGCGGGTGCCGGCATCGCTGCCTACGGCCTGGCGCTGTGGTCTGGGGCCGCATGATGATACCCGGCGAAATCCTTGCCGAATCAGGCAGCATGGAACTTAACGCGGGGCGTGCCACCTGGACGATAGACGTCGTCAACCAAGGCGATCGACCGGTGCAGGTCGGCTCTCACTACCACTTCGCCGAAGTCAACAGCGCCTTGTCCTTCGACCGCGGCCTCGCCCGGGGCTGCCGGCTGAACATCGCCGCCGGAACCGCCGTGCGTTTCGAGCCAGGTCAAAAGCGAACTGTGCAAATCATAGCGCTGGCCGGAGACCGCCGGGTATTCGGCTTTCGGGGCGACATCATGGGAGCGCTGTAATGGTGATGATTTCCCGGCAGGCCTACACCGAAATGTTTGGCCCCACCGTAGTCCATGGCATTGGCGACCGCATACGCCTTGCCGATACCAGCCTGCTCGCCGAAGTCGAAGAAGACCGCTGCATCTTCGGGGAAGAGGTCAAGTTCGGCGGTGGAAAAGTCATCCGCGACGGCATGGGACAAAGCCAGCGCTCCAGCGCCGATTGTGCCGACACGGTCATTACCAATGCGCTGATCATCGATGCCATCACGGGCATCATCAAGGCCGATATCGGCATCAAGAACGGCCTGATCTCCGGCCTGGGCAAGGCTGGCAATCCGGATATACAACCCGGGGTCACCATCGTCATTGGCCCGGCCACCGAAATCATCGCTGGTGAGGGCATGATTGTTACGGCGGGCGCCATCGACTCGCACATACACTTTATTTGCCCCCAGCAAATCGACGAAGCGCTGGCCAGCGGCGTAAGCACCATGATAGGGGGCGGCACGGGTCCGGCCACCGGAACCCTTGCCACCACTTGCACGCCGGGGCCCTGGCATATCCAACACATGCTGATGGCACTGGATGCCTTTCCCATGAATATCGGCCTGCTGGGCAAAGGCAATGCCAGCCAGCAGGAGCCGCTATTGGAACAGGTGCGCGCCGGGGCCATCGGGCTTAAGCTGCACGAGGACTGGGGCACCACGCCCGCCGCCATAGATACCTGCCTCACCGTCGCTGATGCTACCGATGTGCAGGTCGCCATCCACAGCGACACCTTGAATGAATCGGGTTTCGTAGAAGATACCTTCAAGGCATTCAAGGGCCGCTGCATTCATTCTTTTCATACCGAGGGTGCGGGCGGCGGCCACGCTCCGGACATCATTCGGGCGGCCGGCATGCCCAATGTGTTGCCGGCGTCGACCAATCCGACCATGCCCTTCACCACCAACACCATCGACGAACACCTGGACATGTTGATGGTGTGCCATCACCTGGACGCGTCCATCGCCGAAGACGTGGCTTTCGCCGAAAGCCGCATACGGCGTGAGACCATCGCAGCGGAAGACATTCTGCACGATCTGGGCGCCTTCTCGATCATGAGTTCCGACTCGCAAGCCATGGGTCGCGTCGGCGAGGTCGTACTGCGCACCTGGCAAACCGCCGACAAGATGAAGGCGCAGCGCGGCGCACTGGACGGTGACAGCGCCCGCGCCGACAATCATCGCATCAAGCGCTACATCGCCAAGTACACCATCAACCCGGCCATCGCACACGGGATTGCAAATAAAGTCGGCTCCATCGAAACGGGCAAGCTGGCCGATATCGTGCTTTGGCGCCCCGCTTTCTTCGGCGTCAAGGCAAGCATGGTGATCAAGGGCGGCATGATAGCCGCGGCCAGCATGGGCGATCCCGGCGCTTCCATCGCCACGCCGCAGCCCGTGTGCTTTCGGCCCATGTTCGGCAGCTTCGGCAAAGCCCTCAAGACCTCCATCAGCTTTGTGTCGCAAGCCGGCCTCGACAACCCAGATCTGCATGCCCTGGGGCTGACCAAGACGCTCGAGGCGGTACATGGCTGCCGCAGCATCGGCAAGGCTGACATGGTCCATAACAACTGGCTGCCCGACATCTCCGTCGACCCGCAAACCTACCAGGTCATGGCCGACGGCCAGCTTCTGGTTTGTCAGCCCGCCAGCAAGTTGCCCATGACGCAACGCTACTTTTTGTTTTGATCATGCGAACCATCAATAAACACCTGGCTGGAACCGCCATCGCCCCCACCCTGATTCGCCATGCGCCCAAAGTGGTGCTGACTTTTGAGTACCGCCGCCGCAGCCGGCAAAAACTACGTCTGGACAACCGCGAAGAGCTAGCGATGGTTTTGAATCGAGGAACCGTCTTGCATCATGGCGATGTGTTGGTCGCTGACGACGGGAAGCTCATCGTCGTCCACGCGGCCATCGAGCCAGTCTTGCGCGTAACGGGGGACACGCCAATGGCCTTGACGCGCGCTGCCTACCACCTGGGCAATCGGCACGTGCTGGTGGAGGTGGGCGCAGACTACCTCAAACTGGAATATGACCCCGTGCTGGCCGACATGCTGGCTCGCCTGGGCGGACTGGTGGTTCAGCAGGCGTACCAGCAATTTCAACCTGACGCCGGGGCTTATGGCGGCGGACACCGGCATGGGCACGATGAAACCTTCGCCGAAGACCAGGCGCTGGCCCATGCGGCCTATGCCGCCCATAGTCATCCGCATCCGTAGGCCGCGATCATGCAGGACAGCCACCTTGTCGCCTTGTTGCAGCTTTCATCGCCCGCCCTGCCCATAGGCGGCTATAGCTACTCGCAGGGGCTCGAAGCGGCGATCGATACGCAGTTGATTACCGATGAAGCCAGCGCCCATCGCTGGATCGCACAGCAGCTGGAATGGGTGCTTACCCCGTGCGAAGCCCCCGTGTGGCTATTGCTGTTTGATAGCTGGGGCACCAGCAACTGGGAACGGCTGGCCCACTGGAACGCCTGGTTCCTGGCATCGCGCGAAACCCGCGAGCTGCGCCAGGAGACCGAGCAGATGGCGTGGTCCTTGGTGAAACTGGCCGACGAACTGGCGTGGGGCAGTGCCCAGGCACGCGATCGTTTGCTTGGTCTGCAGGCGGTCGTGCTTCCCACCGCCCATGCCTACGCCTGTTGGGCGCTGGGCATACCCAGGCGCGCCGGCCTGGCCGCCTATTTATTCTCGTGGCTCGAGAACCAGACGATGGCGGCGCTTAAAACCGTACCCCTGGGCCAGGTCGCCGGCCAGCGCATCCTGGATCAATTGCGTCTGTGCATACCCCAGGCATGCACGGACGCCAGCCGAAGAGCTGCAAGCGATCCGCCCTGCCTGCATACACTGGCTCCGCAGCTTGCCATCTTGTCGTCCCGTCACGAAACGCAGTACTCCCGTTTATTCCGATCCTGAGGGCCTACCCTATGACGACCAACCTACAAACCAACAAGCCTATGCCGGGACGCCGAACATCATTGCCCGTGCTGCGCGTGGGCGTCGGCGGTCCGGTGGGCTCAGGCAAAACGACTCTGCTGGAAATGCTGTGCAAGCAGATGTCGAAGAAATATGACTTGATCGCCATCACCAATGACATCTACACCAAGGAAGACCAGCGGCTGCTTACAGTGTCTGGCGCCTTGCCGGCGGAGCGCATCATGGGCGTGGAAACGGGAGGATGCCCGCATACCGCCATCCGGGAGGACGCCTCCATCAATCTGGAAGCCATAGATCGCATGATGAACCGGTTTCCGGATGCCGATATCGTCTTTGTGGAGTCGGGCGGCGACAACCTTGCGGCCACGTTCAGCCCTGAACTTTCAGATCTGACCTTATACGTGATTGACGTTGCTGGCGGCGAGAAAATACCGCGCAAAGGTGGGCCGGGCATCACCAAGTCGGATTTGCTCATCATCAACAAAACCGACCTGGCCCCTTATGTAGGCGCTTCGCTTCAGGTGATGGAGGAAGACACCAAGCGCATGCGCGGCAACCGGCCATTCGTCATGGGTTCGATAAAGACGGGCGACGGCATTGACGCCATCATCGCTTTCATAGAACGCGAAGGCCTGTTGGCCGGGGTCGGGGTATAGCAATACCGCCCGGAGGCACGATAAGACATCTGGGCGGTATGTAGTCAACGATTGACGGCGGGCTAAGACTACGCCCCGCTTTCCGGGGCGACCGGGTTGCCGGCCAGCACCTTCTCGGCGCATAAATCTGCTGCGCCCTCTACAGGGTGCTCCATATTGGCAAAGGTTACCCAGCCACCTTCTTCGATAAAGCTGTCTTGCTTCCAGGAATCGACTTCCTGAAGCTGGGTTAGCTGATACTGCGCGTCAGGTGCTGCGAGAAAACGATTGGCGCAGATGCTTGCAGCAAGCTGCGCTACGGCTGCTTCGGTGGAGGTTTCGGCCTGCTGTGCCGCGGTGCCGCCAGTCACCCAGCCGCCGGCGGTAAAACCCACGACCATCGTCAAGGCCGCCGCCCCTGCGCAGGACCAGAGCCAGATAGTTTTTGTGGGTCGGTATTGATCCCACTTGTTCATTGTTTCGTTGGACATGTTTGTTCTCCTCGTGGTGGTAGACACCCTTAGGGCTGAACTTAAAAGGGGCAAAATTTATTTTACAGATCTGGTCACCAATGAGAAGGCTTACTTACAAATTCGCATCCCTAGGATTTCCCTAGGTGCCCGTGAAGCTTGACCGATGCGCCGGTGGCGCGCAAACTCGCGCGCATGGCAACTGACTCCAAAAGTATAAATACTCGCTGTTGCATCGTCGGCGGCGGCCCGGCAGGCATGACGCTCGGACTCTTGCTGGCGCGTGCCGGCATCGCCACCGTCGTCCTGGAAAAGCATGGCGATTTTCTGCGGGACTTTCGTGGCGACACGGTTCATCCGTCTACACTCGAGATACTGGCCGAGCTGGGCCTGAAGGGTAAGTTCGACGCCCTGCCCCAAACCCGAGTCCAGCAACTGGATGCCATGTTCGCCGATGGCATACACGCCGTGGGCGACTTCCGCAGCTTGCGGCCGTTTCCTTACATGGCTTTGGTTCCGCAATGGGATCTTCTTGATCTGCTTGCCACCGAGGCAAGAGGCCACGATGGCTTTCAGTTGTGCATGCGGCACGAGGCGACGGCATTGCTTCACGATGCCAATGGGGTGGTCGCAGGCGTCCTGGCCAAGTCTCCCGACGGAGACATACGGGTCAATGCCGACCTGGTCGTGGGGTGCGACGGCCGGCACTCTTTGCTGCGGTCGGCAGCCGGACTGCAACCTACGGATTTGGGCGCGCCCATGGACGTGCTGTGGTTCCGGCTTCCGCGACTTTCCAGCGACCCCGACGGCACCTACGGTGTACCGGGTTATGGCAACTTCTTTGTCATGCTTAATCGCGGCGAGTACTGGCAGATTGCCAGCGTGATCGCCAAAGGCGAAGTCGAGCAATGGCGCCGGCAGCCAATTGAAGACTTCCGCTCCCGTGTTGTTCAGAAAGTTGCCTTCCTGGCTGATCGGGTCGATGGCATAGGTTCATGGGACGACGTGAAGTTGCTGCAAGTGCGGGTGGACCGCTTGCAACAATGGCACCAGCCCGGACTGCTCCTGATCGGCGACGCGGCTCACGCCATGTCGCCCATAGGCGGTGTCGGCATCAACCTGGCCATACAGGACGCGGTGGCCGCCGGCAATATCCTGACGCAAGCCATGCAGGCACCGGGCCGGCCGGGCGAATCCGTGCTGGCGTCTGTCCAACAACGGCGTCTCTTGCCCACAAAGATCATTCAGGCCTTGCAGGTGTTTATCCAGCGACGGGTGATCGCTCCTGCGCTGGCAAGCCAAGTCAGCGACAAGCCGGTGGAGCTGCCTCGTGTCGCGCGATTGCTGCTAAGGTCTTCGTTTATACGCTCGCTTCCAGCTCGTATCATCGGGCAAGGCTTTCGGCGTGAACATGTGCGGTCGCCACACCGTTGAACGGAGAAAAATTTATGGATGCATTCATGCAAGCGGCGCTGGAAGAAGCGCGACTGGGCAGCCAGGAAGGCGGCATTCCCATCGGTTCGGTAATTGTGCACCAGGGACGCATACTGGGCCGCGGCCATAACCGGCGTGTACAGCAAGGCAGCGCGATACTGCACGGCGAGATGGACGCCTTCGAGAATGCCGGTCGGCTAAGCGCGCAAATCTATCGTGAGTGCGTCCTGTACACCACGCTGTCGCCCTGCGCCATGTGCAGCGGCGCCATACTGCTGTATGGCATTGCGCGCATCATCGTGGGCGAGAATCAGACATTCATGGGTGAGGAAGAATGGCTGCGGTCGCGCGGCGTCCATGTCGAAGTTCTGCAAGACCCGGATTGCATCGCGCTCATGCGCGACTTCATCGCAAGCCAGCCCAGCCTCTGGAACGAAGACATCGGCGAGCCGGATGCCTGAAGTCGCTTAGGGTTGCCGCGACGGTCGCTGCAGCCCCAGGTGACCTCGCAAGGTAGTTGCTTCATACGCTTGACGAAACAGGCCGCGGTCCTGCAGTTCAGGGATCACATACTCGATGAAGTCTTCTATGCCGCCAGGCAACGAAGGCGGCATCAGATTGAAGCCGTCCGCACCCTCATTGCGGAACCAGCGCTCCATTTCATCCGCTATGGTTCTGGGCGTGCCCACCATGGTGCAATGCCCGCCCCCAGCAGCCAGGCGGCCCAACAAACCGCGCAGTGTGGGCTGCTCCGTTTCGATAATGCGCAATACAGTCGCGTAACGTCCCTTTGGGCCAGTGAACGCTTCAAGTGGCGGCAGCGGCGGCACCGGCGCGTCCAGCTCCCAATCCTGGCAGTCCTGCCCTATATACATGCCCAATTGCCGTAGCGCATCCTGCGAGGGCAGCAGTTCGTCCAGCTCGCGCTGCTTGGCGCGTGCTTCAGATTCTGTCGAGGCAACGTAGGTGACCAGGCCGGGCATGATGGGCACCGGGTCGCTGCGCCCCGCCTCGCGGACCCGACGCTTGATGTCGCGGTAATACGCTTGCGCGGCACCCAAGTCGTAGGCCACGGCGTAGATGGCCTCGGCACGCCTGGCGGCCAAGTCCCGGCCCTGGTCCGACGCACCCGCCTGAAACAGCACTGGATGACCCTGCAACGGACGCGGCACCGTCAATGGTCCGTCCACCAGGAAGTGCTCGCCCTGATGCTTGATGGGCCGCACGGCCTCTGATTCAACATAGACGCCCTGGCGGTCACAGCGCAGCGCGTCGTCGCCCCAAGAGTCCCACAGCGCCAACACCGTGGTGATGAACTCCTCGGCGCGCGCGTAGCGCCAGTCATGGTCAGGCATCGAGGGATAGCCATGATTGCGCGCTTCAGCGTCGAACATCGACGTGACCACATTCCATCCCATACGACCGCCAGAAATATGATCCAGTGACGCAACCATCCGGGCAGCATGAAAAGGCGTGTAGAAAGTACTGGAGACGGTGCTGATCAGGCCGATGTGCTCGGTAGCACGGCTCATGGCCGCCAGTGCGGTCAGCGGCTCGAGAAACCAGCGCGGGCCATCGGAAAGATTCTCGGCAGAATGGCCGTCGGCAAAGAATACGGCGTCCAGCTTGCCCCGCTCTGCGATCTGCGCCAGCGATTCAAAGTAGCTGATGTCGCCCATGCGCTCCACGGCCGATGCAGGATGACGCCAGGCCGCCCGATGGTGGCCGCAGCCGAATATGAACAAGTTGATATGCATCATGGGGCTGTCCTTAATTCTTGACCAGGCCGCCATCCACCACCAGGTTCTGCCCGGTCACCGAGCGCGACCAGGGCGAGGCAAAGAACAGCGCCGCGTCGGCGAATTCGGCCGGAGTCGTTACCTTGCGCAAGGGCGTGCTGGCAGCAATCAGATCGAACACCGCCTCCGGCGTGGCCGAGGACGCATCCGTCGTGCGCAATAGACCGCCCGACACCATGTTCACCGTGATGCCCTGCGGCCCCAGATCTTGCGATAAGGTGCGAGTCAGGGACAGCAGCGCAGCCTTGGCTGCCGTGTAGTCATGGTACGGCACGACCGGGTTCTGAAACAGATTGGTGCCCACATTGATGATCCGTCCAAACCCGATTTCTCGCATGCCGGGCAGCGCGGCCTGAGTTGTATTCAGCGCGCCACGAACAATGCCTTCCATTTGCTGATGGATGTTTTCCCACGACAGTGTGTCCGCCTGTGGCCGCGCGTCGCCATTGAATGAAAACGATGGCAAGGCGTTGTTCACCACGGTGGTAATCGGCAGCCCGAAGTAGTCGCGGGCGGCGCTTACTGCCTGGGCAACGGCGTAAGCATTACAAACATCAGCCTGCAACGCGATGGTTCGTTGCGGCGCCAGGGCGGCCAGTTGTTCCGCAGCCTGAGCGCTATGCAGATAATTGATCACGACGCGGGCACCCTCGCCCAGGAAGGCACGTACCAGATGTTCGCCCAGGCCCCTGGCGCCGCCCGAAACGAAAACAACTTGCTGATCAAGAGGAAGTGACGTTGCGCTGTTGTTCATGGCATACCTTTGCGTAGGCGGCGAAGGTATGCGTACGGCGCGATGGCCGCTAGCCCGTACATGGCTGACATCCCTTCGCCAGTATTAACTGGGGCAGGTTCGACGGGTGTGGATCTCAGCCGGCATAAAGCCCGGCACCCCGTGTCGTAATGCAACACCATAGCATGGGGGTTGACGCATTGACACCCCCTATCACGCTGGCATAAGCTTGCCGCCGCGTCATCCATGCGACGCTTTCGCTTATGGGCCGGCATCAACCGGCAGACGGGGACGCCATGTTTGCAAGCTCTACGACCATATTCTGGCTGCTGCTTTTTTCCACTGCATTCACGGTCAGCGGGATGCTCTGGGCCAGGCGAGACCGTGGCGGCCTTGAGGACTACGTCGTAGCGCGCAACAGTCAGACAGCAACGGCAACCATGTTGACACTGGTGGCAAGCACGCTGGGCGCCTGGATACTGTTTTCGCCAGCTCAAGCCGCGACCTGGGGCGGCCTGGGCGCCGTCATCGGCTACGCCATCGGGGCCATGTCGCCCAGGTTGCTGATGATCCCGCTGGGCAAACGCATGCGCGATCTGATCCCGCAAGGACACAGCCTGACTGAATTCGTGATTTTGCGCTATGGCAAGACCATGCACGCGCTGGCATTGCTGATCATGCTGTTTTACATGTTCATTACCCTGGCGGCCGAACTGACCGCCATCGCCAAGCTGGTGACCTTGCTGGCGCCCGTCCCGCTGTGGGTCACCGCCGTGATCGTGATGGTTTCAACCTTGCTTTATACCTCCTACGGCGGCTTGCGGGCGTCCATATTTACCGACAAGATACAGATGGCCGTCATCGTGCCCCTGCTGTTGATTCTGGTGGTCGTGGGATGGCGCGCCGCTGGCGGAGTCGCCCCCGTGCTGACCGGCCTGCAGGCTCACGCACCCGGTCTGATCGATCTTACCGACCCAGTTGGTATCAAGGCTGGGCTGACTTTCTTCGTGGCCATCCTGCTTACCGGACTTTTCCATCAAGGCAATTGGCAACGCGTGTATGCCGCGCGCGACACGCCCACCATGCGACGGGGATTTCTGCTGGGCGGCCTCGTGGCCGCGCCCGTGATATTCGTGATGGGACTATTTGGCTTGGCCTTTGTTGGCCTGGGCTACACCGGCGACAGCTCGGTGGCCATGTTCAGCGTCATCATGCCCCGTATACCGACCTGGTTGGCCATTGCCTTGATACCGCTGGGCCTGGCGCTGGTCATGAGCACTGCCGACACCACCATCAGTGCGCTGTCCAGTCTTATTGCCGTCGATGGTCGCCGCCTCGCGCCCGGCATGAACAGGGCTACCTTGATGAAGCTGTCGCGCTGGTTGATCTTTCTGTTGGCCATCCCGGTGATCGCCGTTGCGGCTCAGGGGTATAGCGTCTTGTATTTGTTTTTGTTGGCCGACTTGTTCTGTTCGGCTGCGGCCTTCCCGGTATTTTTTGGACTGTTCAGCCAGCGGCATGGCGGCCGCAGCGCTGTGACCAGCACGCTTTGCGGCTTGCTTGCCGGCTTGCTGCTGTTTCCTGCTCCGGGAGAAAAGCCGGTCTACCTGCTGGAATCCTTCTTGCTTGCCGCCCTCGTTCCAGTACTGGTCACGGCCCTTATATTGAAACTGCGCCCGGCTTCGCCCAACTACGATTTTGCCGACCTGAAGCTCGGGGTGCACAACCTGGACGAATAAGCCTGATAAGACCACTCGTGGCGTTGCCGTAAGAAGCCGCAAGTAGGCATAACATTAGTCTATACTTAGCGGCTTTTACCATGCCACACCCGTGCTTGCGCGCGGTCGCTTGTGGCCATTCAGTTGGCTGTGCCTTGGCGCAGAAGCTTATTCCAAGGAGCATACTCCCATGCAAGGACTGCATCTGACGGCAGATCTTTACAACTGCGCTTGCGACTCGAAGTTATTGATCGACGCCACCCAATTGGCTGACCTTTGCCGTAGCCGCACCGTAGACGCCGGTCTCACGCTGGTCGCCGAGAAATGGCATACCTTTCCTGATTACGAAGGCCAGCCCGGCGGCGTAACCGGCATGCTTTTGCTGGCAGAATCGCATCTGGCCATCCACACCTGGCCCGAACGCGCGGGTGTGACGCTGGATGTCTATGTATGTAATTTCATGGACGACAATTCCGCAAAGGCCGAGCGCCTGATGCGCGAACTGCTGGGCAGCTTCCAGGCGAAAAACGAACAGATCGAACGCCTGCAACGTGGCGATGAAACCGGCCCGGGAGCCCAGGGCGAACTGCTGCTCGAGTCCCTGGACGCCACCAGCGTGTATGGCTTTCGGTTCAACCGACATATCCTGGAGCGCCAAACCCCTTACCAGCGCCTGGAGCTGCTTGAGTCGCCCGAACTAGGACGCAGTTTGCGGCTGGATGGCCACTTCATGACTTCCGAGGCAGACGAGTTCTTCTATCACGAGGCACTGGTCCATCCCGCCGCCATCGCCCACCCGGATCCCAAGCGCGCACTGATCGTGGGCGGCGGAGACGGTGGCGCCGCCGAAGAGTTGCTCAAGCATCCCAGCATCGAAGCCCTTACGTTGGTGGAGCTGGACGAGCAGGTGGTTGAGGTGGCGCGCTCCCACTTGCAAGCCATCAACAAAGGCGCTCTGGACGACCCCAGGGTTACGATGCGCATCCAGGACGGCGCCGAGTTTCTCGCTGCTGCAGAACCTGGTTTTGACCTCATCCTGCTGGACCTGACCGACCCCGAAACCCCTGCCGGCCCCTTGTACACGGAAGACTTCTTCCGCCAATGCCAGCGCGTATTGGCCCCGGGCGGCGCCCTGGTTTTGCATCTGGGATCGCCATTCCACGAGCGTGACCAGGTTCGCGGCATGGCACAGACCCTGCGGGCGGTGTTTTCGCAGGTTCATGGCTACGGCGTACATATACCGCTATACGGCGCCTACTGGGCACTGGCTGTGGTGTCGGATCAATTGAACCCGCTGTCACTAGACCCTGCCCAAGTGCAGGCTCGTATTGATGCACGAGGCATAGACGATCTTCAGTACTACAACGCCGAAGTACATGGAGGTTTATTCGCTCTTCCGAACTATTATCGGGCGCTGCTGGAGCCGGCTTGACGTTGCCTGCTCACAACGATCCTGAGTAAATTTGCGCGTTTTCTTACGCGCTGCTGAATATTTAGTCGAGAATGGTTATCATTCGTGCTTTCGTTAATAACCAAGAAAGCACGAGGTCAACCGATGTTCCGTCAGAACGATATTCACCCTCCTCAGCGGTATAGCTTGCTGCACCTGGCTATTGTGGCCGCCCTGGCAACGCCGGGCATGGCAGCGGCCCAGACAGATGTGTCCGAGTTGGCGCCGGTACGCGTACAGGGTTCGGTACCGGCATTCAAACCCGAGGCAGTGCAATCGGTCAAATTCCAGGCGCCTTTGCTGGACACGCCACAGACCATCAACATCGTTCCGTCGGAAGTATTGAAGCAACAAGGCGCCCAGAGCCTGCAAGATGTGCTGAGCAACGTGCCCGGCATCACTTTTTCTGCCGGTGAAGGCAACGCCGGCTGGGGCGATATGTTCACCATACGCGGCTTCTCGGCCGAGCAAAGCATTACCATCGACGGTGTGCGGGACAGCGCGCTTTCCAGCCGCAACGACATCTACAACATGGAACAGGCCGAGGTCTATAAAGGCACGGGCTCGATCGAGTCGGGCGTTGCGTCGCTGGGCGGTTCGGTCAACCTCGTTACCAAGACACCCAAGCTGGATGATTTCTACGACTTCAATGTCGGCATGGGCACCGACAGCTATCGCCGGACCACCGCCGACCTGAACCATCAGTTGGGCGACACCACCGCCTTCCGCCTTAACCTGATGTATCACGAGAACGACATCGCCGGGCGAGGCCATAGCGATTTCGAGCGTTGGGGCGTCGCGCCTTCGCTGTCCTGGGGGTTGGGTACTGATACTCGCGTGACCGCCGCCTACTCGTACCAGAAGGACGAGAACACCCCGGACTGGGGCGTACCGCTGGGTCGCGATGGCAAGCGCATGAATGGTATTGGGCGTGACTACTGGGGCCAGCTCGACAACGTCGATACCGAAGAGACGGAAACCAACACGGCCATGCTGCGCCTGGAGCACGACTTCAACGACAAGGTGTCTGTGCGCAATCAAACCCGCTGGTCTGAGACCAAGCGCTTCACGCTGATGACGACCGGGGGGCGCTTGCTGAACGCGCCGGGCGGGACCACGCAAGGGCAGATTATTGCCAGGAAGGGCAACAGCGATTATTGGGGCTATGACGCCAGCGGCAATGAAACCTACCCAACCGGCTACCTGGCGGTTCCGCGCCTTCAGAATTCCGCCAACGGCTACAAGGGCGAAATTATCGCCAATCAAACCGATTTGAACCTGGACTTCAATACCGGCAGCGTTCGCCATCAGATGGTCACGGGTGTTGAATTCTACGAGGAAAGCTATCGGAAAGATCCCTTCAGCCGCATCGTCCCGGACATCAACGGCCAATATATGAGCGGCACAACGCAAACGGGTCGCCGCGTCATCGACGTACGGGATCCCAGCACGCATTACTCTGGGGACTGGACAAGGTTGAACAGCACCGACGAGAGCGGCGCCAAAGTCACCAACTGGGCGCTCTACGCCTACGATCAGATCAGCCTGAACAAACAATGGGAAATTGCCGCCGGCTTGCGCTACGACAAGTACAAGGTCAAATGGTATGACGCCGCTGGAAGCGTGGAACCGTTCGAGCAAAGCGACGGCTTATGGAGCGGTCGCTTGGGCCTGGTTTATAAGCCCGTGGAGTTTGGCAGCATCTACGTGTCGTACAGCCAGGCCGCACAGCCGTCTGCGGCAGCGGCGGCATCGCGTAACGGTGGCGGCAGCGAAAAAGGTAACGTAAGCAACTATTCACCAGGGAAGGCATCAACGTGGGAATTAGGCACAAAATGGGACCTGTTGGACGAGAAGCTGTCCCTCACTGGCGCCATCTTCCAAGTGGAGCGTAGCAATCCGACTGATACAGACCCCGACAACCCCAACGAAACGATACAACACAGCGGCAAGGAACGCGTGCGCGGTTTCGAGCTTGGGCTGGCCGGAAACATCACGCCACAATGGTCAGCCTATGGTGGCTTCACCGTTTTACGCAGCAAGGTCTTGCAAGATTCTGAGCGTCCGTGGCAGGAAGGTGGCAAGATGAAGAACGTGCCAGACATGACCTTCAACCTGTGGACCAACTATGCCTTCGATCACCAATGGGATGCAGGCTTGGGCGCACAATACGTAGGCAAGCGACGCTTCTTTGCCGGCAACTACACGACTGAAGACGCACCAGGCGGTCGGCAATCAGCCGACGTATACGTGCCCAGCTACTGGCTGTTCAACGCCGCAGTCGGGTACAAGGTCAACAAGAACCTGGCCTTGCGCCTGAACGTCAACAACATCTTCGACACCTTCTATCTGCAACGAGGCTCCGCCAGCTCGGACGGCTTCCAGCTGTTCGGCATCCCGGGCGGTGGACGCTCGCTGATGCTGAACGCGGAGGCCACGTTCTAAGCAACGCCTTGCATCTTTGCTAAAGTAGCCCTGCGCCATCATGCGTTTCGATGGCCCAGGGCTTTGTCGCTATGGCGGCCACAGGAAGACAACTTATGATGCTTACCATCCCCGACGTCCTCAGCGCGGCTCAAGTGCAGCAATGCCGTCAGATCCTGGCGCAAGCCAACTGGACTGATGGACGCAGCACCGCGGGCCATGTTGCGGTACAGGCCAAGGACAATCTGCAACTGGGCCTGGACGACCCCATCGCGCAAAAGCTGGGCGGCTTGATTCTGGACGCCTTAAGCAAGAACCAGCGCTTCATTTCCGCCACCCTGCCCTTACGCGTACTGCCACCACGATTCAATCGCTACAGCGGTGGTGGGCATTACGGCAACCATATCGATAACGCCATTTTCGGCATACCGGGCACGCCGCAGCGCGTGCGCAGCGACATTTCGGCCACCCTGTTTTTCAACGATCCCGATGATTACGACGGTGGTGAACTGACCATAGAAGACAGTTATGGCGCGCATACTGTGAAGCTGCCGGCCGGACACCTGGTCGTTTACCCGGGGGCCAGCCTGCATCGCGTCACGCCGGTCACGCGCGGCGAACGCCTGGCGGCTTTTTTCTGGATTCAAAGCCTGGTCCGCGAGGACAACCGCCGCTCCATTCTGTGGGAACTGGACACCGCCATACAGCGGATCGGGCAGGACCAGCCGGATAGTCCCGCCCTGCCTCAGCTGACCGGGGTTTATCACAACCTCATACGCGAATGGTCCGATACATGATGGCGACAGCCCCCTTCCAGCCGGCCCGTCCGCTCAAGGCCGACCATGGTTGACGAAGCTTTACCGCCCTTGGCGCAGATTCCGACCAACATCGCGTCCGTCAACGACTACATCCCCTATGCCCGCGAGCGTATGTCGGCCGCAGCCTGGGCCTACGTCAGCGGCGGCGCAGCCGACGAACTGACCATGGCCGACAACGAGGCCGCGTTTCAACGCCTGCGCATACAGCCACGCGTGCTGGCTTGCCTGGCAGGCGCCAGCACCGAACTTGAACTCTTCGGCAGCCGCTTGCCTTATCCAATTTTGCTGGCACCCGTTGCCTACCAGCGTCTGGCGCATCATGATGGCGAGCTGGCCTCTGTCCTGGGTGCCTCGGCGCTGCGAGCGACCATGGTCGTCAGTACTCAGGCCAGCGTGACCCTGGAAGATCTGTCGGCGAGCGCGCAAAGCCCTTTGTGGTTTCAGCTATATATACAGCCGGACCGCGATTTCACGATAGCCTTGATAAGGCGCGCCGAGCAGGCCGGCTACCAGGCCCTGGTATTGACGGCCGATGCACCGGTCAATGGTGTGCGCAACCGCGAACAGCGCGCCGGCTTCAGCTTGCCCGAGCACATACAGGCCGCAAACCTGCGCGGCATGCGTCCCCCGCCCCCACAGCATGCGGCAGCTGGGGGCAGTGGCCTGTTCGGTGGTCCGCTGCCTGCTTTGGCCCCCACTTGGGAAGATCTTCGTTGGCTGGTGCAGCAGACCCGTCTGCCGGTGGTGGTCAAGGGCATCAACACCGCGCATGACGCGCAACAGGCGCTGGATAATGGCGCGGCAGGCCTGGTGGTTTCCAACCATGGCGGACGCACACTGGACACCCTGCCCGCTGGCATAGACGCCTTGCCCCCGGTCGTTCAAGCGGTGGCTGGTCGGGTGCCGGTGCTGCTGGATGGTGGCATCCGCCGTGGCACGGATGTCTTCAAGGCGCTGGCGCTGGGCGCCACGGCCACCTTGATCGGACGTCCTTATATATACGGGCTGGCTGCGGCCGGCGCACCCGGGGTGGCCCATGTGCTGCACATGTTGCGTACCGAACTGGAAGTCACCATGGCACTGGCTGGCCGGCCACGCTTGCACGACATCGACGCGTCGGCGGTAATGCGCTAAGGCCCATACCAGACGATAACCGTGCCCTTGACGAACACCGGCGCGGGCAACGCCCCCTTGCCGAGCACGCTATGCACAAGGTACATGGAACGGCCGGGATCCAGGCCATTGAATGCTGCTGTCGTGATGCGACCGCGCTCCAGCGGTACACAAGGACCGGTATCGCCCCAGCATAGACGGCTGTTCACCTGGGCCGAGCCCGCCGCCTCGACACGGGCATGCACGCTCTGTATAACGACGGGGCTCGAAGCCGCCTGCAGCGCCGGGGGCGCAAACGCTACCCGCATCTCGGTCTGTGCATAGTTGATCGCCGGACTGACGACATCCTGGCTCCATGAAAATTGGCCGGCCGACGCAGGCGTGAATAGCGAAACCAACGCCAGGCCCAACAGACCTTGCAGCGCCCTTGCGCAGGACCTGCGCACGATCATCATCGTCATAAAAAACCGTAGCGTGCCAGGCGGTCGTCGACCGCAACGGGCTCAGCATACACAAAAAAAGGCCCGCGAGCCTTGCAGCTTGCGGGCCCAACAACCTGACAAAAAGTCAGGCAGCACTGGCCTTATCGTCGTCGGAACAAACCGCTAAGCAGCGCCAACACGGCGAGGACGATAAAAATAAAGAACAGAATCTGCGCGATGGACGCGGCACCTGCTGCAATACCGCCAAAGCCTAGAAAGGCCGCGATGATGGCGATAACAAAAAAAACTACGGCGTAATAAAGCATGTTCATTCCCCTTCTTAGTTATTTTCAGTGCTTGTACTGCTTCCTGCCATAGGCCGAACGGCCTGCGACCGACTAGCGGTTCCTGTCGAAGAAATCCTTTACTTCGCGCTCTGCCTCTTCACGGGTACGACCATACTTCTCCTGAACCAGGCCGGTAAGTTGTTCGGCATTTCCATTGATCTTTGCCAGTTCGTCGTCGGTCAGGTCGCCCCAAACCACTTTGGCTTTACCCGCCAATTGCTTCCATTGACCTTCCAGTGTGTCTTTGTTCATACTGATCTCCTGGGTTGATTCATCTCTACCGTAGACGTGGCAAGAATAGCGGTCAACAGCAAAACCCGGCTAAATGTAACCATGCCCCCCATAGCGCTGACACAGCAACAACTGCTAAACATTTTGGCAACGCGGTAACAATGACTAGCGTGCGGGCAAGCTGATAAACTGTGTATCCAACCAGTACTCCACAAACAGCATGCGGTACAGCGACCCTCTGAACAACCCCTGGTACTACCTGGACAACTTCGAAATTGTTCTGGACTGGGTGCGCCAGCGCTATCATGATTTACTGCTGCCCGAAGAAGCCGACTTCATCCGGCAATTCATGCGAACGCCACGGCCTGCGCGAGCTCTGCTCGTGCGCATGATCATGCGCAAAGGTGACGTCTTTCGCGCCGACAAACTTCGGTATCCCGAAATTGGCTGCCCACTAGCGGCACTCGCCGCTCTGGCTGACACCGCTTGGGTCGATGCCAACCCTGCCCTGACCGTGGACGAGCTGTTTGGTTTGCTGCTGCGGTCCGAGCTTGGACAACTGCTGGCCCCGCTGCTTGCCAATACCGGCGTAGCGGGCGCAACCAAGGCTGCCCAGCGCCAGGCCCTGCTTGCACTGAACCTGGAGCCCAGGAGGCTCTTGCAGTGGGCCGAAAGCGCTGGCAAGCAGCCCGTTGTCGACCCGATCTACCGCCTGAATATCCGCGCCTTGTGCGACCGCCTACGCCTGATGTTTTTTGGCAATCTGCACCAGGACTGGACGGAATTCGTACTCGCCGACCTGGGCACCCACACCTACGAAGCGGTAAGCCTGGATGCTTCATCGCGTGCATTTCAGCAGCGCGAACAAATTGACGCCTACCTGCACCTGCATCAATGCCGGCAGGAACTGGACGAGGCCACAGACGCCGACGCCCTAAACACCTTGCTTGCATGCATACCGACAGAGCCCTACCCGAACGACTGGCTCGAAGAGCGGCGCAGCAAACTGCTGTTTCGACTGGGCCGACATGCCGAGCGGCAACAACAGTGGAGTGTCGCGGAAAGCTGTTATCAGCGCAGCGCCTATCGCGAAGCCCGGACGCGCCGCATACGGGTGCTCGAGCGGAACCAGCAATACACCGCCGCACATGAATTGGCACAACTGGCCCTGACCGACACAACAAACGACGCGGAACAACAGGCGGTTTTACGAATGATGCCCCGCCTGCAAAGACTTTGCGGCTACGCAAGCAAGAAAACCGCAAACTGCCCAGGCATTGTGCGTATCGATGTGACGCTGCCGGCGCCGGCACAGACCACGCGTATAGAAGAAGAAGTACGCCAGCATCTGGCTCAGGATGCGGCGCCGGCCTTTTACGTTGAGAACGCACTGTTCAACTCCTTGTTTGGCCTGCTTTGCTGGGACACGCTCTTTGCCAGTGTGCCGGGAGCCTTCTTTCATCCCTTCCAGCACGGCCCTGCCGATTTGCTGCATGCGGACTTTCGCAAGCGGCGTCAGTCGCTCTTCGCTGAGCATTTCGACCAGTTGCATACTGGCCAGTATCAAGAGACCATACGCTGCAATTTCGAACGCAAGGCCGGTGTGCTGTCGCCATTTGTCTATTGGGGTGCGCTGCCGGAGCAGTTGCTGGATCTTGCGCTGGATTGCATTCCCGCCGCGCATTTGAAGGCGGCTTTTGAGCGTTTGCTGAACGACATACGAGGCAACCGGTCGGGCCTGCCCGACCTGATACAGTTCTGGCCCGACGAGCGCCGCTATCGCTTGATAGAAGTCAAAGGGCCCGGCGACCGCCTGCAGGACAATCAACTGCGTTGGCTGGACCACTTCAACCGGCACGGGGTTCCGGTCAGCGTGTGCTACGTGCAGCGTCCGGTTCCGTCATGAACTACACCGTGGCAGTAAGAAGCTTGTGCGAATTCACGGCGCGACGCGGCGATCTGGATCTGCGTTTCACGCCGGGACCATCCGCCTTGGAAGGCATGGAGGGGCACGCCGCCGTGCGGAGCAAAAGGCCACCAACCTATCGGGCAGAGATTTCGCTAGCCGCTGATTATCGCAACTTGCATGTTCGCGGTCGGGCCGATGGCTATGACCCCGACCTGAACCGGCTTGAAGAGATCAAGACTTATCGCGGCAAGCTCGAGGCCATGCCGGCCAACCATCGGGCCCTGCATTGGGCGCAAGCCAAGATCTATGCCTATTTGTTATGCCGGCAATTGCAGTTGAACCGCATCGCTGTCGCCCTGGTGTATTTTGATATCGGCGAACGCACGGAAACCCTCATCGTCGAAGACCATGAGGCAGCGTCGCTGGAGCAGCACTTCCAGCAGCACTGCGATTGCTTCATCGACTGGGCCGACCAGGAAATGCGCCACCGCCTGGCTCGCGATGCCGGCCTGGATGCCATGTCGTTTCCCTTTCCGGCCTTCCGGCCCGGCCAGCGCGACCTTTCCGTATCGGTGTACAAGTCCGCAAGGCAAGGCCGCCATCTGCTGGCCCAGGCGCCCACCGGCATTGGCAAGACCGCAGGCACCCTGTTTCCCGTACTCAAGGCCTGCCCGCGGGAAGGCATAGACAAGGTGTTCTATCTGACGGCCAAGACGTCCGGCCGCCAACTGGCGTTGGACGCCTTGGCACGGCTATCTGCCCAACCGCAAAGCAGCGTAAGCACCGGCATCCGCGTACTGGAGCTTACTGCTCGCGACAAGGCTTGCGAACATCCGGACAAGCAGTGCAACGGCGCTTCGTGCCCGCTGGCGCAAGGGTTCTACGACAAACTGCCGGCAGCCCGCCAGGAAGCCGTGGACCTGGCCTTCCTGGACAAGACGGCCCTGCGGGCAGTGGGGCAGCGGCATCAGCTGTGTCCGTACTGGCTGACGCAAGAGCTCGCAAAATGGAGCGACGTCGTCGTGGGAGACTACAACTATTACTTCGACACCACGGCCATGCTCTACAGCCAGACGGTCAACAACGCATGGCGAGTCACTGTGCTGGCCGACGAGGCGCACAACATGATCGAACGCGCGCGCAAAATGTACAGCGCCGAGCTGGACGAAGCGTGCCTGATCGCTGCGCAGCACAGCGCCCCGCCGTCGCTCAAAGCAGCCTTGACCTCACTGCTCAAGGCATGGCGTAAATCGTATCGCGATCAGGAGTCGCTCTATCAGGTCTACGACGGCATTCCCAAGGCGCTGCACAATGCGCTGCTGCGCGCCAGCGGCATTGTCGGGGACTACCTGGCAGACCACCAGAGCGCTACCGACACGGCCCTGCAAACGCTTTACTTCGACATGCTGCACTTCCTGCGCCTGGCCGAGGTCTTTGCTTCGCATTCGATATTCGACATCACCTTGCTGCCGCGCACCGGTAGACGGCCATCGGGCGCGCGCCTGTGTTTGCGCAATATGGTGCCGGCACCCTTTCTCGAGCCGCGCTTTGCGGCCGCACATCATGCCGTGCTGTTTTCGGCCACACTCAGCCCCTGCACGTTTTATCGCGATACCCTGGGGATGCCCGAGGATGCCGCCTGGGTAGATGTAGACACGCCCTTCCGTGCGGAACAATTGCGTGTCATCGTCCAGCGCCAGATATCGACCCGCTATCAGCATCGCTCGCAATCCATTGCACCCATTACCGCGCTGATGGCCCGGCAGTATCGACACCATCCGGGCAACTATCTAAGCTATTTCAGCAGTTTCGACTACCTGAGCCAGGTGATGGACGAGTTCGCGCGCAGCTACCCGGAAATCCCGATCTGGGATCAGTCGCGCGCCATGCAGGAGACCGACAAGGACGCCTTCCTGCAGCGCTTTCAGGAAGACAGCTGCGGCATAGGCTTTGCCGTGCTGGGGGGCGCCTTTGCCGAAGGCATAGACTTGCCCGGCCGGAAACTGATAGGGGCATTCGTTTCCACCCTGGGCCTGCCCCAGATGAACCCGGTGAATGAAGCGCTAAAAGACAGCATGGGCAGCATCTTTGGCAGCCGGCATGCCTATGACTACGCCTACCTGTATCCCGGTTTGCAGAAAGTGGTGCAGGCTGCGGGGCGAGTCATACGGACCGATACCGACGTAGGCGTCGTCCACCTGATCGATGACCGCTATGCGCAAGCGCGTGTACGCCGCCTTTTTCCGCGCTGGTGGCGGGTAGAATACGCCGATCAGACTATGGACGAAGGTGTATTGATTTCATGAAAGCGGCAATCAGACCGTGGGCTCTTTCCGGCGGTGCTGCCGTGGCGGTCGGCTTTGCACGGTTCGCGTATGCGCTGATCCTGCCTGCCATGAAGACCGATCTGCAGCTTAACTATGCACAGGCAGGCTGGCTTAATACCGCCAATGCACTGGGCTACTTGCTGGGGGCGCTGATCACCATAGCCGTCGTCGCCCGTGTTGGAAACCGGCGCCTGTTCATAGGCGGCCTGGCACTTACTACCCTGGCCCTGATCGCCAATGGCTGGACGCACAACTTCGAACTGCTGACCTTGTTTCGCTTTCTGGCTGGCTTTGGTGCAGCCGGTGCCTTCATTTGTGGCGGCGTCTTGTCCGGTGTACTGGGCACGCGTGCCATCGTTATTTTCTTTAGTGGCGGCGGCATCGGCATGCTGGTTACCGGCGCGCTGCTGCCGTGGCTGTTCGAATATGCCGGCCCCGGCTCCTGGCCGTGGGCATGGATGGCGATGGGCGCCATTTGCGTTCCGCTGTCGCTGGCCGCGATCGCCGCCATGCGAGACATCGCAGAACCCTCGCAAGCTGGCTCTTCCGCCAAATGGCCATGGCGACCCTGCGTGCCGGAATTCACGGCCTATTTTCTGTTCGGGCTGGGCTACATCGCGTATGTGACTTTCATTGTGGCATGGGTGGGCGCCAATCCCGTTGGCAGCCTGTCGCAGGCCGCCATCACTTCCGTCATGTGGAGCTTGCTGGGCTTCATGACCCTGATGGCACCGATGCTATGGCGCCGCGTGTTCAATGGTCGCCATGATGGTGTACCCATGGCGGCGTCCATGATGGTGCTGGCGGTGGGTGCGGCGCTGCCGCTGATGGTGCCCAGCCTCGCCGGTGTGTGGCTGTCGGCCGCGCTGGTGGGTTCCAGCGTATTCATGGTGCCTTCCGCAGCAACGGGTTTTGTCAAAACCAACTTGCCGCCGCCGGCCTGGGGCGGTGCGCTGGCCGTTGCCACCAGCTTGTTCGCCATCGGCCAGACTATCGGTCCCGTCGCAGCCGGCTGGGTCAGTGACCTTTCCGGCTCCCTGTCCATGGGTCTGAGCGTCTCGGCAGGTGTCCTGGTGGTCGGCGCGCTGATCGCATTGCTGCAGAAACCGGTACAAACGCCAGCAGCCCAAGTGGCAGCGTCCTAGTATCCTTGCAGGATGATCAAAGCGCTGTACAACATCGCCGGGACCATCGCCTTGATACTGGCCATCGCCGGGATCTTCCTGCCTCTGCTGCCCACCACGCCCTTTTTGTTGCTGGCATCGGCCTGTTACCTGCGCGGCTCCGAACGCTTGCATCGATGGCTGCTTACCCACCACATGATCGGCCCATACCTGGCCAACATTCAGTCCGGGCGGGGCATCCCCATGCGCGCGAAAATCCTGGCGCTGGTATTTCTGTGGGTATCCCTGGCCGTGTCGGCCTGGCTTATTCCGATCTTGTGGGTGCGACTGCTATTATTAGTGCCCGGCATAGGCACCAGTGTGTATTTATTGCGCATGAAGACCTCCATGCCGGATAGCGCTTCGTAATCGCGGACGATCACCGCCGTTCGCGCAGAAGCGAGCGCAACATATCGTATTATTGAGGCTGTATCACAACAACCTATTCTCCCCCGCCCTAGATGTCATTAGTTTTTATTCTTGCCTTGCCATTCGCAGGCAGTATCCTTGCTGCCCTGCTACCCGCGAATGCCCGCAAGCTGGAAGCATGGTTGGCGGGCGGTATTGCCATCGCCTGTGCCGTGATGGTGTTCACCCAGTTGCCCAGCGTGGTCGACGCACGTGTCATCAAGACCACGGTGGCGTGGATTCCGCAACTCGGTGTGGACCTGACCCTGAGGCTGGACGGATACTCGTGGTTGTTCGCGATGATCATCACAACGATGGGCGCGCTCATCGTGCTTTACGCCCGATACTATCTGTCGCCCCAAGATCCTGTCCCCCGGTTTTTCTCATTTTTTCTGGCGTTCATGGGTTCGATGCTGGGCATCGTGATGTCGGGCAACCTGATACAACTGGTGGTGTTCTGGGAACTGACCAGCCTGTCATCGTTCATGCTGATCGCCTATTGGCACCACCGGCTTGATGCGCGCCGCGGCGCCCGCATGTCGCTGATCATTACGGGCGCAGGCGGTCTTTGCCTATTGGCCGGCATGTTGATGCTGGGCCAGGTGGTAGGCAGCTATGACCTGGACGAGGTATTGGCATCGGGCGACCTGGTCCGCACCCATCCCTGGTATTTGGCCATACTGATACTGGTCGCACTGGGCGCCCTGTCCAAGAGCGCTCAATTTCCCTTCCACGTCTGGCTGCCCAATGCGATGGCGGCGCCCACACCGGTGTCCGCCTACCTGCATTCGGCCACTATGGTCAAGGCAGGGGTGTTCTTGCTTGCACGACTGTGGCCGGTATTGGCCGGAACAGACGAATGGATGTGGATTATCGGCACCGCCGGACTGGTATCGCTGGTGCTGGGGGCCTATGCGGCGACTTTCCAGATGGACATGAAAGGCGTACTGGCCTATTCGACCATCAGCCACCTGGGTCTGATCACCCTGCTGCTGGGCCTGCAAACCAAACTGGCCTTGATTGCTGCCGTGTTCCATATGGTCAACCACGCCACCTTCAAGGCTTCCTTATTCATGGCTGCCGGCATCGTCGACCACGAGACCGGCACCCGAGATCTGAGCCGGCTGTCGGGGCTATACCGAAGCATGCCTATCACTGCCACGCTGGCTGTGGTCGCGGCCATCGATGCGGCCGCGACCGCATCGATGGCCGGTGTGCCGCTGCTTAATGGTTTTCTTTCGAAGGAAATGTTCTTCACTGAAACCGTGTTCATGACGGGCAACTGGTTCAATCGCTACGGATTGCCGGCCGCTGCGCTGGTCTTTGGCATCTTCAGCGTGGCCTATTCCCTGCGTTTCATCATGCAGGTGTTTTTCGGTCCCGCGCCACGCGATCTGCCGCGCGACCCCCATGAGCCGCCGCTACTCATGCTGATACCCAGCGGCATCCTGGTCTTGATCTGCCTGGTAGTGGGCATGTTACCCGCCATTACGCTCGGACCCTTCCTGCACAATGCCACTCAGGCCTTGCTGGGCTCGGCCACGCCCCATTACGACCTGCGCATCTGGCATGGCTTCAATTTGCCCCTGATGATGAGCTTGCTTGCCCTGATAGGCGGCATCGCGCTGCTGCGTCTGCTGCGTCACCGCGATCGCACGCGGCCCGGCAAGACACCACTGATCTATATTTTTGATGGTCGTCGCAGCTTCGAGGCGCTACTTGAACTAGTCGATACCGCTTCAGTCATCGTCCTTGGCTGGACACGCTCGCCACGACTGCAATTGCAATTGCTGATCGTCGTACTGCTGACCTTCCTGGTTGCCATGCTGCCCCTGCTGGGCAGCGAATGGCTGCAACCGGTTATCTCGACACCCGCGCACCCGATGTTCGCGCTAATGTGGATAGCCGGTGGCGCCTGCGCTATTGCCGCAGCCCGCAAGGCGAAGTATCACCGTGCCATGTCGCTGCTGCTGACCGGCGGCGCGGGGCTGGTTACTGCCTTGACCTTTGCCTGGCTGTCCGCTCCGGACTTGGCCCTGACCCAGTTGGCCGTTGAAGTCGTCACCCTGGTCCTCATCCTGCTGGGGCTGCGCTGGCTGCCGCCGCGCGTGGCCGCCGACGACGGCCCTCCGCCGCTGCAGAGCGCTTTGCGGGCGTTTGTGCGGCGCTTTCGCGACCTCATCATCGCCATCATCAGTGGTGCGGGGCTGGCGGCCATTGCCTATGCCGTATTCACCCGTCCGCATCCTGGGGGAATTTCCTCATTCTTTGTCGAGCAGGCCATACCTTTCGGCGGTGGCGCGAACGTCGTCAACGTCATCCTGGTGGATTTCCGAGGCTTCGACACCTTCGGTGAAATCACCGTGCTCGGCATCGTCGCATTGACCGTATACGCGCTGCTGCGCCGTTTCCGTCCGCCACCCGAGAGCATGACCCTGCCCCGGGCGCGCCGGCGCATATTGGATACCAGCCGGCTGGTTGATCGATTTGCAGAGCCGGATCCGAAGGCGCTCGTGCCCGACGGCGTCATGAAGATACCGGCTGTGCTGGTCCGATTGCTGTTGCCGCTGGCTGTGCTGATTTCCCTCTACTTCCTGATACGCGGCCATAACTTGCCGGGCGGCGGTTTCGTTGGCGGGCTCATCATGGCCACGGCCATCATCCTGCAGTACATGGTGGGTGGCGTGATCTGGGTCGAAGCACGTCCGCGCATCCATCCTCAATATTGGTTGGCGGTGGGCCTCTTGGCAGCCGGTGGCGCGGCGATGTCAGCCTGGTGGGCGGCGCGTCCGTTGCTGGCAGCCATCAGCCGGGACTTCCACGTACCGCTGATCGGGCACGTGCATCTGTCCACCGTGCTGTTATTCGACATTGGTGTGTATATGCTGGTTGTGGGGGCAACGGTGCTGATGCTGGTTGCGCTGGCCCACCAATCGCTGCGGCTATACCGCAAGCCCGCGGCTGCCCCGGCGGTTCAAGCACTACCCGAAGCAGGAGAGGCCTGATGGAAATAATATTGGCCATGGCCATAGGGGTGCTGGCCGGATCCGGCATCTGGCTGCTGCTGCGCCCACGAACCTTCCAAGTCATCATGGGCCTGTCCTTGATCTCGTATGCCGTCAATCTTTTCATCTTCGGCATGGGACGTGTGAAGCTGGGCTCACCGCCCGTCATCAATACCGACTGGGCGGCCGACGCCACGCAATATGCTGACCCCTTGCCGCAAGCCCTGGTATTGACGGCCATTGTCATCGGCTTTGCCACCACGGCGTTGTTCCTGGTCGTGCTGCTGGCTTCGCGCGGGCTTTCCGACACCGACCACGTCGATGGACAGGAGCCGCCGCAATGAGCGAATGGCTGAAGCACCTGCCCATACTTCCGGTTATCCTGCCCTTGGTAGCCGGTGCCGGCATGCTGTTGCTGAACGACGCCCATCGTCGTGGCCGCCTGGTCCTGGGCTTTGCCTCCATCGTTGCCCAGCTGTATTGCGCCGTCATGCTGCTCAGCATGGCTTACGGCCATACGCCCAGCAACTGGCCCGACGGCGTGGGCGTGTATCTGCTGGGCGACTGGCGCGCGCCTTTTGGCATCGTGGCCGTGGTCGACAAGCTGTCGACCCTGATGTTGCTGCTTACCGCCGTGATGGGATTGACGACGTGGGTCTATGCCACGGCCCGCTGGGACAGGGCCGGCGTGCACTTTCACCCCCTCTTTCAGTTCCTGATGATGGGCTTGAACGGCGCCTTCCTTACTGGCGACCTGTTCAACCTGTTCGTCTTCTTCGAGGTGCTGCTGGCAGCCTCGTATGGCTTGCTGTTGCACGGCTCGGGCAAGCAGCGCGTTGCCGCCGGCTTGCACTACATAGTCGTCAACCTGCTTGCCGCCTTCCTGCTTTTGATCGCCATGGCGCTGATCTACGGCGTAACCGGCACACTTAACATGGCCGATCTGGCCGGCCGCGCCGGACAGTTGGCTGGTTCTGAACGCAGCCTATTCGAAGCGGGTGCCGCCATATTGGGGGTGGCCTTCCTGATCAAGGCCGCTGCCTGGCCGCTGAACTTCTGGCTGCCGGCGGCCTACGCCAACGCCAGCGCACCGGTGGCCGCCTTCTTCGCCATCATGACCAAGGTCGGCATCTATGCCTTGCTGCGCATAGGCTCGCTGTTGATACCTACCGGTGCGCCCGCCGCCTTCGGGGGCGAGTGGATGTTTCCATTGGGCATGGCGACCCTGGCCTTTGGCACCATAGGTGTGCTTGCCGCCCCCCAAACTGAACGCCAGGCCGGCTACTGCGTGATCATTTCTTCGGGCATATTGCTCGCGGCACTTGGCATGCCGGGCGTCACCATGACCGGGCCTGCCCTGTTTTATCTGATCACTTCCGTGCTGGCGCTGGGCGCCCTGTTCATGCTGCTGGAGATGATCGCAAGGACGCAATCCTTTGGTGCCGACCTGCTCGCTATTTCGCTCGAAGCGTTCGACCTGGAGGACCCCGAGTCTCCTAATCGATCCGATGACGTCGTGGGGGTCGCCATTCCCGCCGCGATGGCCTTCCTGGGCATGGCCTTTATCGCTTGCGCACTGCTCATTGCCGGCTTGCCGCCGCTATCGGGCTTTGTTGCCAAGTTCGCCTTGCTCTCGGCAGCTCTGGAAACGCCCATCGGCGACACACCGTCGATGGCCGCCTGGTCACTGGTGATAGGCATGCTGGTGTCTGGTCTGGCTTGTATCATCGCGCTAAGCCGCAGCGGCATACGTCTGTTCTGGACCCCTGAAGACACCGTCATCCCGCGCCTGCGCATCAGCGAAGCGGCGCCCGTGGCCGCACTGATACTGGCCTGCGTCGGCCTCGCCTTCTGGGCCGGCCCCGCCATGAACTACCTGGGTCAGACTGCCAGCTACCTCGATAGGCCAGCGTCCTACGTTAACGCTGTGCTCAATCAGAATACCAGTCGAGCTATAGAACCGGAGGCAGGTTCATGAAGCGCCATCTGCACCGGCTTACTTTGCCCTTGGCGCTTTTGGCCTTGTGGTTGCTGCTGAACGACAGCGCATCGCCGGGCCAGATTGCGCTGGGCGGCGGCATCGCCATTGCGCTGACGCTGGCGCTAAGCGCTTCCAAGCTGCGCCCATTGCGGGCGCGGCCCAAGCATGTCTGGACCATGCTTTGCCTGATCTGGCACGTGGCGGTAGACATAGCTCGATCAAACATCGCGGTGGCCCGCATCATCTTAATGGGCGAGCAAGCGCAGGCGACATCGGGCTTCCTCAAAATTCCCTTGCAGATGCGCGACCCGCATGGCCTGGCCGCGCTTGCCTGCATCGTGACCTATACCCCCGGAACCGTATGGTCGGATTACTCTGACGCCGAAAGCGTGCTGACCTTGCACGTGTTGGACCTGAAGGACGAAGGCCAGTGGCTGTACACCATACAGGAACGCTATCAACGTCCATTGATGGAGATCTTTGAATGAGCACGCTTGTTTACTGGGCGGCCACCTTCGCCCTGGGTTGCTACGTGATCGCGGTTGGCTTGTCCGTACTGCGCATGTTGCGCGGCCCATCATCACCTGACCGGGTATTGGCCCTGGACACCATGTACATCAATGGCATGTTGATCCTGCTGGTACTGGGCTTGCAGTTCAATTCGGGACTGTATTTCGACATCGCACTTCTTATCAGCATGTTCGGTTTTGTTGGGTCGGTTGCCTTGGCTAAATTCCTGCTGCGCGGCGAGGTCATCGAACCATGATTCCAGCATTGCCTTTCTGGATTGCCATCCCGGTGGCTCTATTGCTGGTCATCAGCGGCCTGATTACTGTGATCGGTTCGCTGGGCTTGCTGCGACTACCCGGCTTCTACCAGCGCATCCATGCCCCTACGCTGGGCAACACCCTGGGCGTATTCTGTGTTCTGCTTGCCTCCATCCTGGCGTCCTCCTACATAGAGCAGCGCGTTGTCGTGCACCAGATACTCATCACCGTTTTCCTGGTCATTACCTCGCCGGTCACTGCCATGCTGCTCATGCGTGCAGCGATCAAGCGTAAAGAGCGCGACACCGCTTCCGGAGGCGACGCCATGCCGGCGGCATCCCGGGGGGTTCGACCCAAGTAGACGGCACCGACCGCGGAAACGTTCACTTACACTGGCCCGCGTAAGCACTAATATACTGGTTGCAGGCTCTTCGCTTAGAAGAACTTCAACCATAAGGAGTACGTATATGATGCTTACTCAAACCAGGCGACAACCCCGGCTTAGCCTAGCCATGATCACGCTTAGCGCCCTGCTGTGCGCGCCTGCCGCCTTCGCGGCCAGCAGCAGCCCCGGCACCGAGGCCGACATCGAGGCACGCTACCGCCTTGACGTGGAGCGCTGCAATACCGGGCAGACTCATCAGGACAAGGCCACCTGCCTGCGCGAGGCCGGAGCGGCCCGCGAAGAGGCGCAGCGCAACCGATTGACTCACGGCAATGAAGCTTATGCACAGAATCAGCGCGAGCGCTGCAATGCCCTGCCGGTCAACGAGCGCGAGGACTGCCTGCTGCAAATGTCCGGGGCCAGCACCCAGACCCAAGGCAGCGTCGAGGGCGGTGGTGTCCTGCGTCAAACCACGATTACCGTTCCAGCGGCTCCGGCTACGGGTGCCGCGCAAGGCACTATGCCGGGTGCAACGGCGCCTGGCATCACCACGACGCCGGCGAATCCGCCCAGTCTGCCCGCACCGGCCTTAGCGCCCAATCCGCCACCAGTGGTTCCCGCGCCTTCTCTGGCACCAACCTCGCAACCCAGCCCCGCAGTGGTGCCGGGAACCGGACTGGCCAAATAGTCGTCAGAGCGCGGCACACCGCGTAGCAAAGTCGGCCCCCACATGATGTCTGTGGGGGCCGACTTTTTACAGTTCCATCTGCATGCCCATTTCAACCACACGATTGGGTGGAATGCGATAAAAGCGCGTGGTGCCGCTGGCATTGCGGGCCATGACGGCAAAAAGCCGTCGACGCCAGGCGCGATGCAGCGGCTGCCGTCGCACCACAATGGCGGTTCGCGACAAAAAATACGAAGTCTGCATCGGGTCAAGATTAAGCTGCGGATGCGCCGCCCAAATCCGCTCCAGCAGTTGCGGCACATTGGGTTCCTGCTTGAACCCCCAGCGTCCGACAGCCTGCCAACTGCTGGCGCTTTGCTGTTCCAGCGTGTAGCGCTCCGACTCAAAAATGTAGGGCACGTCAGCGCTTTGCACCGTCAGAAACAGCACTTGTTCGTGCAGCACCTTGTTGTGCTTCAAATTATGCAGCAAGGCCGGGGGCACCGTGTTGGCTATCATGCTCATGAACACCGCTGTGCCTGGCACACGAGTAGGCGGGTACGCCTCCAGCGACTCCATGAAAGACTTCAGTGGCTGGTGGTCGCCGGACAAGGTCTCGTGGATGCGCTCGCGGCCCTGCTTCCAGGTGATCATCAAGGTCAGCAGCGCGGCGCCTATCATCAAGGGCAGCCAACCTCCCTCGAAAAACTTCAAGGCATTAGCCGACAGCAGCAGCGCGTCGACCAGCAGAAACACACTAAGCAATGTTAGCCACAGCCAACGGCGATACCCGCGGGTGCCACGCGGCAACACGAAAAAAGCCAGCAGCGACGTCATGAGCATGGTGCCCGTCACCGCGAAGCCATAGGCACTTGCCAGCTCGCCGGACGATCCAAAACTTACCACCAGTACCAGTACGGCAATAAAAAGCAGTGCATTCACCCGTGGAAGATACACCTGACCCTCTTCGCGGGCCGAGGTATGAAGAATGATCATGCGTGGCCAGAATCCCAGCTGCACTGCCTGCCGTGTCGCCGAGAAGGCACCTGAGATCACCGACTGCGAGGCGATGATGGCGGCGATCGTCGCCAGACACACCAGAGGCGCCAGCGCCCACGCGGGGGCCAACATGAAGAACGGATCTGTCATCGCCGCAGGCTGGGCCAGGACCAAGGCACCCTGCCCAAAATAACAAAGCACCAAGCCCGGAAGCACCATGCCGAACCAGGCGCGGCGGACCGTGGACCGACCGAAATGGCCCATGTCGGCATAGAGCGTCTCGGCGCCGGTGACCGCCAGCACGATGGCGCCGAACAGCGCATAGACTTCCCATGGTGCCCGAGCCATGAAGCTGTAGGCCCACCACGGATTGAGTGCCAGCAGAATTTCCGGGCTTTGCGCAATGCGCCACGCGCCCAACACCCCCAGAACCAGGAACCACACCAGCATGATGGGACCAAACAATTTACCCATGGCTCCGGTGCCGCGGGACTGTATGGCAAACAGGCCAGCCAGGACGGCCACGGCCATCGGCACAACCCAGGACGTCATGCCGGGCGACAGCAAGCTGATGCCTTCGATGGCGGAAAGCACGGAGATGGCTGGGGTGATGACGCTATCGCCATAAAAAAGCCCGGCACCAATCAGCCCCAGGATAATCAGCCGCCAGCGTCTGGCGCCGCTGGCGCCACGCAGGGCAAGTTCCAGCAAGGCCATGGTACCGCCCTCGCCCTTGTTGTCTGCGCGCAAGATAACAGTGACGTACTTGATGGACACCACGAACATCAGGGTCCAGAAGAACAGCGACAGCAAACCAAGGATATCGGCGCGGGCATGGCTGCTCATCAGCAGCAGGGACGCCTTGATGGCATAAAGGGGGCTGGTGCCGATGTCGCCATACACGACGCCCAGCGCGCCCATGATAAGCAGCGCGCGTGGCGACGCGTCCGGTCGGGTAGTGGCGTGCTGCACAGTCGTCATCGATGCCTGCTCTATTCTTGTCTTTTCAATTTTGCGCCTATGCGCGGCCCTGGGAATACGACAGTGACGCGCGTCCCCGGGAAGTCGGGCTGGCTGTTCAGGCTCCACCACGCTCCGTGGGCCCTGGCGATCTCGCGCACAATAGCCAAGCCCAGGCCCGACCCTTCCACGCCTACTCGCGAAGAACGATAGAAGGCCTCAAAGACGCGGGCGGCATCATCTTGCGCAATGCCGGGTCCATTATCTTCGACAGAGAGCGAAGGCGGATTGGCCCCGACCTTCAGGTTGATTTCCGTGGCTCCCGTGCCATAGCGCAAGGCGTTGTCGATAAGGTTGCTAAGCAGCTCTTCCAGCAGGATGGAGTCAACATCGACCCAGACCGGCGTCTCGGGCGCGAATAGATTGACTTCGATCTGCTTGCGGCGTGCCAAGGGTATCCATTCAGCAGCGCTGACTCGCACCCACTCGCATAGGTCAGTGCGCACGAAGCTGTCTTGCGGGCGGGTAGAGGAGTCTGCCCGCGCCAGAACCAGCAGTTGCTGGCCCAGCCGTATCATTCTGTCGGTAACCAGCTTGATGCGCTCGGCACGCTCGCGCACGTCGTCCGGCAGATTGCGCGTCAGCATCAGTTCAAGCTCCAGCTTCAGCCCAGTCAGCGGCGTGCGCAACTGGTGTGCCGCGTGGCCGATAAAGCGACGCTGCGCCTGCATGGAATCATCCAGACGCAGCAACAAGTCGTTGAAATGCGCCACCATCGGAGCGACCTCGCTGGGCAGGCCCCCTGCATCCAGCGGCTGGAGGTCTTCGATGGAACGTTGATTGATTTCCTGGGAAAGTCGGTTGATGGAAGCCAGCCCCGAGCGCACACCCGAAATCAGCACCCAGGCAAACACGGAAACCAGCGCCACTTGGCTGATGACCATGGTCCAGAAAATATCTTGCAGCAGCCAGGCTTCCAGGCTCATCTTGCGCGTCATCACCCAGGTGGCGGAGATATCCAGCAGCACCAGGACAACCACGGCGGGGAACAGGCGAAGAACCAGGCGGCGGGCGAGCGATCCCGGCGGCATCCAGGCCTTTCTTAATTTATCCAGCACTTTCGGTATCGAGCAAATAACCGAAGCCGCGTATCGTCTGTATACCGGCGCCCGTGCCTTCCAGCCGCTTGCGCAAGCGATACACATAGACTTCGACGGCGTTCTCGCTGAAGTCAGCATCCCAGGCCGATAGCGAATTGACGATCTGTCGCTTGGTGACTACACGGCCAGCGCGTGCCATGAGCATCTCGAGTACCGACAGTTCGCGCACCGACAAGGCCAGACGATTGCCGTTGGCCCGCACTTCCCGTCCGACGGAATCGAATACCAGGCAACCGGCTTCGATCAACGGGCGGGCCTGCCCGGCGCGACGCCGTCCGAACGCGCGTACGCGAGCTGCCAGTTCGGCAAGCTCGAACGGCTTGGTGACGTAATCGTCGGCGCCCGCATCCAGCCCCGCCACGCGGTCCTCCACGCCATCACGCGCGGTAAGTATCAGTACAGGCACTTGTTCGTTGTTGGCGCGCAATTGGCGCAAAACCTCCAGGCCACTTAGACCCGGAAGGTTCAGATCGAGCAGCAGCAGGTCGTAGCTTTGTCCGGCCACGGCGCCGGCGACCTGTTCACCGGCGGTAAGCCAGTCGACTGCATAACCTTGTTCGACCAGGAACTCTTGCAAGGCATGGCCCAGGGTCGTGTCGTCTTCGATTACTAGAACTCGCATGCTGTGATTCTAGCTCGAAGACTGACCCGCCGGTATAAGTGCCCGCACACCCACGCCGGCGTTACAAGCCTGACGCGGCATTGTCGGCCGGTCGGGTAATGAAGCCCAACTTCTTCAAGCCGGCAGCCTTGGCGCTGCTCATCACCTGTGCGAGCACCTCGTAACGGGTGTTCAGGTCGGCACGGATGCGAAGTTCAGGTTGCGGTTCCAGAGCAGCCTGGCCGGCGAATTTGCTGGTCAACTGGTCGATGCTCACGGCCTCTTCGTTCCAGAACAACTGGCCCTGGGCGTCCACTGCCAGGTCGATCACCACCGGCTCCTGTTGAACCGGCTGGGCGCTGGCCTGGGGCACGTTGATCTTGATCGAATGGCTAAGCAGCGGTGCGGTAATGATGAAGATCACCAGCAGCACCAGCATCACGTCGATCAGCGGCACCATGTTGATCTCGGCCATGGTATGGGTGGTGCCCTTGCTGTTGTCGAAGCTTCCAAATGCCATGGCTTACTCGCTTTTGGACGCGGCCAGCGTCACATGTCGCACCTTGCCGGACGATTCAAACGCCTGTTGCCCGGTGGATAGGAAAGTAAACAAATCATGCGCGAAGGCATCCAGCCTGGCCAGATATACGCGATTGCCGCGGACAAAGCCGTTATAGGCCAGCACGGCGGGAATCGCCACTGCCAACCCCAATCCGGTCATGATCAGGGCCTCGCCCACCGGCGTGGCGATGCGGTTTACCGTCACGCCATCGGCCAGGCCGATGCCGATCAGTGCGTGATAGACGCCCCACACCGTGCCGAACAGGCCAACGAACGGAGCCGTCGACCCTATTGAGGCCAGCACCGTCAGTCCGTTCTCAAGCTTGGCAGTTTCTTCATCGATGACCTTGCGTATGGTGCGGGTCACGAACGCGCCAGTGGACCCCTTCTCTTCCAGCTTCATCGCGCCATACTTGGCATGATGGTTGCGCGCATGAATGGCGTGGCTGGCCACATGAGCGAAGGGTTCGGAAGCGCCGTGCGTGGTGATCTCGTTCTCAACCTGCTCCAGCGAACTGGCCGCCCAGAACTCACGCAGGAACTTATTCGATCTGCTTCGTATGCGCGCATTCAGATAAGACTTGACGAAAATGAGGTACCAGCTCGTCAGCGACATAAGCACCAAAATGGCGAACAAAGATTTGCCCACCACATCGCTTTCGGAAATGAAATGCAGCATGCCGCCCTGCGCCACATCGGAGGCAGTCGTACCCATTGGGGCGACGGGCGGCACGGCGGCTGCACTGGTGGCGGCCAGGTCCGTCGCAGCGGCCGCCGCCGACTGTGCAGCCGGTGCCGTGTCGGCAAGCTGGCCTAGCACCTGCAGCGCACTGTTAAGCAAATCCAGCATGGCTTGTGTCCTATAAAACGAAATCAAAAGGGATGTCGGCCATCGCGCGATAGGCAACGCCGTTTTCGGTATATGGCTTGAAACGGGCCTTGCTCGCCGCCGTCACGGCCGCTTCGTCCAGGCGCTCATGGCCGGACGACTTGCGTACGGTAACGTCCAGCACGGAACCTTGGGGCGAGATCAACACCCGCACCACAACACGGCCCTGCTCGCCACGACGCTCTGAGGCGCGCGGATAAACCGGCGCAGGTCGGCGCCCCAGGTAATCCACCTTGCCGATCATGCGTGGTCGATCCGGATCCACTGGCTTCTCGGGTGCCTTGGGCACGGCTGGCGCAACCGTTCTGGCGACGGGTTGCGCAGGCGGCTGGCTAACCGGCTTGGGCACCGGCTTCACCACGGGCTTAGGGCGCGGCTTGGGCTTGGGCTCCGGTTTGGGTTTGGGCTCCGGCTTGGGCGGAGGCGGCGGCTCGGGCGTGATGGCTTCAGGCTCGGGCTCTTCGATGACCGGTTCGGGTTCGGGCTCGGGTTCCGGTTCAGGCTCGATGACGGGCTCGGGCTCGGGCTCAATAATAGGCTCTGGCTCGACGACCGGCTCCGGTTCGATGATGGGCTCGGGCTCTGGAATCTCGGGTAAGGCTTCCGGCGCTGCGTCGACCACCTCGTCGTCGATCTCTACAAATCGCACCTCAACCGCCTCGGGTAGTTCGATCTCTGGCTTGCTGGGCGGCGAGACGAGAATGGCGCCCAGCACCGCCAAATGCAAGCCGGCCGCCACGACGGCGCCCACAGCCTTCACAATGAAGGCACGGTGGCTCGGTTGAACACGAAAACGCGACATGAATCCCGAATTGAAAAAGTGGCACAGCGTCAGTATCGTGCACAAACAGCTGCTGCTTGAAAGAGGCACAGATATTAACAGTAATGCGAACTATTCGCAATATTATCGAGCCCGCTTTTAGAAGGTTCTTAGTCGGGCCGGGTTCCGCATTCACGCAACAGAAAAGGCACCTAAGTTTCCTTAAGTGCCTTCTTGCTGATATCTATACGCTTGCAATGCCTGGTGGGTGCTGACGGGTTCGAACCGCCGACCTACGCCTTGTAAGGGCGCCGCTCTACCAACTGAGCTAAGCACCCAATTCGGGTGTGCATTAACCGCCTGCACTTATCCTATTGGGGCCACCTTTATGGGGCTGACTGCATTTAGCTTAACCTCTGGCTTAACCGCAATAAATGCTAGCGCCACCAAACGCTGTAAAGTCAAAAATTATACTTCATCAGCTTTGGCATTGCAAACCAAGCGTCTTAGTTTACAGCGTCTTTCAGTGCCTTACCCGGACGGAACTTGGGTACCTTGGCCTTCTTGATTTTGATGGCTTCGCCAGTACGTGGGTTGCGGCCAGTACGAGCTGCGCGCTCTGACACCGCGAAGGTTCCGAACCCCACCAGCGTTACCGAGCCCTTCTTTTTTAGTGTGGTTTTGACGGCGCCGATAAAAGCTTCAAGGGCGCGGCCGGCATCGGCTTTCGACAGATCGGCTTTGGTGGATATGTGTTCGATAAGCTCTGTTTTGTTCATTAAGGATTACCCCTAAAAATTATTGTAGTCAGGTGGGGACCGAAGGGCCGGCCTGACGCTTGGTGAAAAAAATACGAGGTACATCAGTGCCTTTCGTATAACCCGCAGTGGATCATGCGGATGCAACCGGGTGGCGCGCTGATGCATATTGTCACTCGGCTGGCTATCGCGTATTAAGCCTTTGAAAGACAGGGCTGTCAAGCGGAAAAGCCCCCAAAACCCGCATCGTTACTGACATTTTTGTATTTCCACACCAAGTCGCAAAGTTTTTGCAAAGATTGTGATGTCAATGCTCTAGCAAGGCCCAGCTTATGGTAAAAGCGGTCGCGATATTCTCGGCCTAGCGCAGCGCCTGTTCGAAATCGGCCAGCAAATCGGCGATGTCTTCAATGCCGATAGACACGCGCAAGAAGTTATCCGAGATACCCATCTCGGCGCGCCGCTGCGGACCCATCTCGTAGTAGATCGTATGGGCCATGGGCAACACCAATGTCCGGTTGTCGCCCAAGTGCGTCGCAAGCACCAGGACCTTGAGTCGATTCAGAAAATCAAACACGTCGATCTCATCGACCAGTTCGATACCCATCAGGGCGCCATAGCGTCCGCCAAAAAGCTGTGTGGCCCGCTGATGTTGGGGATGGTTGGCCAAGCCCGGATAATGGATCTTGGCAACCTTGGGATGCTGGCTCAGCGCTTGGGCCAGCGCCAGTGCATTGCTGCAAGCCTTTTCCATGCGCAGCGACAAGGTCTCGGCACCCGTGGCGATGCGATGTGCCGCCTCGGAAGACAAGGTACCACCCATATCGCGCAGCCCTTTCTTCTTGATTTGAGTCAGGCCCCAGGAGGTCGGACTACCCTTGCGATAAGGCTCGGCAATATTCTCGTAGGACGACCAGTCGTACAGGCCCGTATCGGTTACTGCGCCGCCCAGCGCATTGCCATGGCCGCCTATGTGTTTGGACAGCGAGTTCACGACCAGCGAGGCGCCAACCGATTTACCACGCAGCAGTAATGGCGTGACCAGGGTGTTGTCCAGCACGTACACCAGATTTTTTTCGCGGCACCAGTTGCCTATGGCTTCCATATCTGGAATCTGCGTACCAGGGTTGGCCAACGCTTCTGCAAAGACCATGCGCGTTTGCGGACGCCAGGCCGCCTGGACTGCCGCCACATCGGCCGTATCGACGAAGCTGATCTGGACACCCAGACCGGCCAGCGTGCCGAACAAGCTATTGGTGTTGCCGAAAATATGTTGACCGCTGATTAAATGGTCGCCCGCCTTCAATAGCGTGAAAAAGGTCGCAGCCAGCGCAGCCATACCCGTAGCGAAGCTGACCGTACCCGCGCCCTCTTCCATCTGCGTGATCTTCTGTTCCAGCGCTGCGGTGGTGGGCGTGCCCTGACGCGCATAGGTAAAGCCGGCCTTGCCCTGGAACACCGCAGCAAGCTCACGAGCATCGGCAAAGGCGTATTCCGCCGAGGGGTGCATGGGCTTATGAATAGCGCCATGCTCGACGGAAGCGCGCCGATCGGAGTGAAGAATGGTGGTGGTAAAGCCGTTTTTAGCCATGATGAGATGTCAGCAATTGGAGGGATCAGGGTGGAACAAGTGCGCCGCCGTCAGCGGACGGGCGCCGGGTACGCCATTAGGTCTGGCGCTGACGCACGGATTCGTACAAGCAGACCGCACTGGCCACACTGACGTTAAGGCTTTCAACCGAACCCAGCATGGGTATGGTCACGAGTTCGTCGCAGGTTTCTCGGGTAAGCCGGCGCATGCCTTCGCCTTCCGCGCCCATGACCCACGCCATGGCACGACGCGCATCGACCTGATGCATGCTGGCGCTGGCCTCGTCATCGGTGCCTACCAGCCAGACATCACGCGCCTTCAGTTGCCGCATGGTGCGTGCAAGATTGGTGACCATAATATAAGGGACGGTTTCGGCGGCGCCGGACGCCACGCGCTGAACCGTGCTGTTCAGGCCTACCGCGCGATCGCGCGGTGCAATCACCGCATGGACACCGGCCGCATCCGCAGTGCGCAAGCAGGCACCCAGATTATGAGGATCTGTCACCCCATCAAGAATCAGGAACAATGCCGGCTCGGCCCTGTCTTCCAAGAGATCAAGCACTTCGTCGACATCCAGCGCCAGTGTCCGCGCTTCCGCGAGGGCCACTACGCCTTGATGTCGGGTGCCTCGCGCCAGGCCATCGAGCCGATCGGTAGCCACCGGGCGCACCTTGATGCTGGCCGCCTGGGCTTGTTCAACAAAGCCCTGCATGCGCTTGTCGCGGCGCGACGCCTCTACATAGAGTTCTTTGATGGAGTCCGGCGCGTGGCGCAAGCGCGCAACGACCGCGTGGAAGCCGGTCAGGACCTGGTGAGACGACATGGTGTTCCTTGTAGAGTGATGACGCCGCCGCCCAGCCGGGCCTACGGCGCTCACATTTTAACGCCAGCCGTCAGTGTCGGCTTTTTCCGGCTTTTTTGGGTGCGGCGGTTTTGGTGCTGCGCTTGGCCGCGGCCCGGCGTTGGCGCGACGTAGTGCCCTTCAGCGCATCCGGTTTGCTGGAGGCTGCGCGTTTAACACGTCGTTCGGCTGGCGCTTCGGTTTCGATGGAAGCCTTCAGCTCTTTGAAGCCAGTGCCCTTGACCAGGCGGAATTCGATGCGGCGTGCTTCCAGGTCGACACGAGCCACCTGCACCTGTACGGCATCCGTCAGGCGGTAACGTATGCCTGTGCGCTCGCCGCGCAACTCGTGCATGGCTTCGTTGTACTGGAAATAATCGGAGCCCAGTTCGGACACATGCACCATGCCCTCTACAAAGAGGGTATCCAGCGTAATGAAAATACCGAATGTCGCCACGCCCGTGACGCGTCCGCTGAACACTTCGCCAACATGTTCCTTCACGAACCAGCACTTCAGCCAGGCTTCAACATCGCGCGAGGCATCGTCGGCGCGGCGTTCGCGGGCCGACAACAGCAAGCCCAGCTTCTCCCAAATGGCGTGCTCGCGCTCGGTGCGCGGCAAGGCCGCCACGCTGCTGATGTCGTCCACTTGAGGGACATAGCGCTTCCCGCGCAACACGCCCTTGATGACCCGGTGGGTCAGCAGATCGGGGTATCGACGTATGGGCGACGTAAAGTGTGCGTAATGCTCGTAAGACAAGCCGAAGTGTCCGACTTGCTCGGGGCTGTAGATGGCTTGCTGCAAAGAACGCAGGCACATGGTTTGAATAATTTCGAAGTCCGGGCGGTTGCGTGCGGCCTTGATCAGACGGGCATAGTCGTCGGTGGACGGGTCGTCTCCGCCATCCAGCGTCAGCCCCAGATTGCGCAGATAGTCGCGCAGCGCCTGCAGTTTCTCGGGCGTGGGGCCTTCGTGTACGCGATACAGGCCCAGACGCTTGTTGCGCGTCATGAACTCGGCCGCGCAAGTATTGGCAGCCAGCATGCATTCTTCGATCAGCTTATGGGCGTCGTTGCGTGTATAGGCTTCGATGCGTTCGATCTTGCCCAGCGGATTACACACGATGCGCGTTTCGACCGTGTCGAAATCGATGGCGCCACGCTTTTTCCGCGCCTCCGCAAACAACTGATAAAGCTCGTAAAGGTTCTGCAGATGCGGCAACACGGCTTTCATGGACGTGGCCGCCGGCCCCGTGGGCTGTTGCAGCGCTTCCCATACGTCCGTGTAGGTGGTGCGAGCGTGGGAATGGATAACGGCGTCGTAGAACTGGTAGGCACTGATGCTGCCCGCCTTGGTTCCCGTAGCCGCAATCACCATATCGCACACTAGTACCAGGCGATCAACATCGGGGTTCAGCGAGCAGATGCCGTTGGACAGGGCCTCGGGCAGCATCGGTATGACGCGACGCGGAAAGTAAACACTGGTGCCGCGTTCGACGGCATTTTCGTCAATGGCGTCGCCCGGCTTCACATAGTGGGTAACGTCGGCGATGGCTACCAGCAGACGCCAGCCAGGCCGTTTACGCTTTTCGGTGCCGAGCTCCACCGGTGTGCAAAACACCGCGTCGTCGAAGTCGCGGGCGTCTTCGCCGTCTATCGTTACGAAGGGCACATCGCGCAAATCGACCCGGCCCTTCATATCGACCGGCCGGACCGTGCTGGGTAGCGCCGCAGCCTGCTTCAAGGCTGTTTCGGAAAACTCGTGCGGCACATCGAATTTGCGGACAGCAATTTCGATCTCCATGCCGGGGTCGTCGATTTCGCCCAACACTTCCACGACGCGGCCCAGTGGCTGGGTATGGCGGGTGGGCTGCTCGACGATCTGTATGGATACCACCTGGCCATGCTCGGCCCCACCGGTGTCGGAGGCGGGCACCAGAATGTCGCGCTTGATGCGTTGATCTTCGGGCACCACAATGAAAGCACCGCGCTCTTTAAGAAAGCGCCCTACCAGTTTATCGGTGCGCCTTTCCACGACCTCAACGATGGTGGCTTCAGGCTTGCCGCGGTACTCGCCATCGGGCTTGGCCAAGACACGGTCGCCGTGCATGACCTTGAGCATTTCGCGAGGAGAAAGGAATAGATCGGGGCCACCGTCTTCGCGTATCAGGAAGCCAAAGCCATCTCGGTGACCCTGTACTTTTCCGGCGATGAATTCAGATTTGCTGTTCAACTGCAACCGACCTTGTGCATCGGACACCACCTGGCTGTCGCGTTCCATGGCTTTGAGCCGACGTTCCAGGCCAATAGACATGGGCAGTTCGGAACCCAGCACCTGTGCCAGATCTTCTGGGCTGACAGGCTTTTTATGCGACCGCAACTGCTGCAGGATGACTTCTCGGCTGGGTACCTCGGGATCGAAATCCGGGGGTAGGTCCTGCTTCCCAGACGATGCTTCTTTGTTATTTGTGTCTTTTTTAGATCGTTTGATCAAAGGTGGTTTCCATTCATTAAAAAAATCCGTTATACTTTGCGCCTCTTAAAGATGTAGTCGCGAAACGCAAACGCAGTAATCGGTAAAGCGATAGCATACACTTTATGCCCAGGTGGCGGAATTGGTAGACGCGCATGGTTCAGGTCCATGTGCCGCAAGGTGTGGAGGTTCGAGTCCTCTCCTGGGCACCATAGGTAAAAGCAGAAAACCCATCTAAGTCCTAGACTTAGATGGGTTTTTTGTTTTAGCTCAGGTTTTTTACCGAGTAAAGGTGTCGTAATGGGCAACTTCTGCGGCAGCATAGGCCGGATTGGATAACACTGGATACCATTGGCGGGACAGCGCGAAAGCAAGCTGATGCACATCCTTGAAAGCAGCGCGAAGCTGCGGATTACGGTGAACGTAATATTCTTCCAAAGTACCTGTGGTCATGAGTATCAGCATTCGCAGCGCACCTTGCAGATAGGTGTTTTCATCTCCATCGAAACCCGCTTCGAAGCGCCGCTGGATTGCTCGGGTAACGCGGATCGCCCAACTTGCATTGATCTCGTTCCGTAACGCCAACAGCTCGGTCATGCTGGACGCATAATAGGAAAACGCCGCAAAGAAGGCAGCATTCTTTTCGTAACGCAGACAATAGGCGAGGTTGGTGTCGAACACGGCGCGAAAGAAATCCTTGCTGCCGCTTCGACGCTTGTTGTCGACATTCCAGGTCTCGAGAAATAACGCCAACAGGACGTAAATGCATTCATTGACGTCGCGAAAGTTGTTGTAGAACGTACCGCGGGACAAACCCGCATCGTTCAATAACATCTCGACGGTTATGCGACCGGTGGGGGCCTGTTCAATTCGCGCAGCAAGCTTACTCAAAATCAGATAACGCGTACGCTCTGCCTTCTTCAGCCGCCGATTCACAGACTGCTCCAGCAGCATGCCGGCAAAGGTTTCGGTCACTTCTTGTGTATGGCCCGCGTACTGGGCTATGTATTCAGCTGAATCGTTCATCGTCATTAGTCTAATTATGGATAGCGTAGCCGCCCCATGAGAGTATACAGACTGTTTACAAATAGCGGCAGTCGCCATCCGAAGATTGAAGCCGTTTGATACTGTATTGGGATAAACCCTAGGATTAACAGTCACTTGTTGACTAGGTAAATAACTATACATATGATCCATATCTGACGGTGTGTCTAAATTCATGCTGTTATTTGAATTATTCAGCGTACAGTCCTTCGACACAGACAGGTCCCCTCATGATCACAACAGGCGCAAGCGTCCGATTCGACACAGTAAGCAAGCACTACGGCCACGTACAGGCCCTAAGGAATTTCTCGCTGAACGTGCCCGCTGGTGAATTCATCACCATTCTTGGCGCCAGCGGGTCGGGAAAGAGCACGGTGCTCAACGCGCTTGCTGGTTTCTCCCCGGCCACGTCGGGCGATATTTTCGTTAATGACCGGCCCATTACCTACGCACCACCCGAGAAACGAAACATCGGGATGGTGTTCCAGAACTACTCGTTGTTTCCGCACATGAATGTCCTGGAGAACGTGTGCTTCCCACTTCGCATGCGCAAGTTCGATAAAGCCGAGCGTGAAAAACTTGCACACAAGGCACTGGAGGTCGTGAGACTGTCCGAACTGGCTTACCGCAAGCCGCAGGAGCTCTCAGGCGGCCAGCAGCAGCGCGTCGCCATCGCTCGCGCCATTGTGTTTTCGCCTTCGTTGTTGCTGATGGACGAGCCATTGGGCGCCCTTGATCTTAAATTGCGCGAGGCGCTGCAGTTTGAGATCAAGGACATCCAGCATCAACTCGACTGTACCGTTATTTACGTAACACACGACCAGCGCGAGGCGCTGGCCATGTCAAACCGCATCGCCGTACTGCGTGCAGGTCAAATCGAACAAGTCGGAACGCCCGCTGAAATGTATGACAGACCCCGAAGCCGCTTCGTGGCCGACTTCATCGGGCATACCAATTTATTCGCCGTCGAGAAATCCGCATCAGGTGGCATCAGCATCCCAGACCTCGCGATCGAACCAGCAGGTATATCTGCAGATATCAAGGAGCGGTCATTCGTCAGCATCAGGCCCGAACGGTTCAGACGCGTACCGAAGGCTCAAGGCCTGGCAGTGGACGCTGTGCTTCAGGAGGTGATCTTCTTGGGCGATGTCGTCGAATGCTCGGCTATCACCGCGACCGGACGCGTCATTCACTTCAAAGAATCACGCAAGGAAGAGCGATCCATTCTCGAACGAGGCCAATCGGTCACCTTGGCACTTGAGCCGAACGATCTGGTCTTTGTACTGGACACCTAGCATTCACATTCTCAGTCTGACTTACTGAAATTTTCGAACCACCAATCCACCATTGAGGTTGCACATGAAGACACTGTTTTCAAGCAAACGCTTTTCCTTAAGCGTGCTATCCGCCCTGCTTATTACCCCTACCCTGGCTGTTGCCAACGAACCTGTGGTGTTCGCCAGTTATGGCGGCGCTTGGGCAGACACCATCAAAGAGGTATGCGGAGTTCCCTTTGAAAAGGAAACCGGCATTCCGGTGCGTATGGTCGCCACAGACAATTCCATCGCGCAGATCCGCATCCAGCAAATGACACGCAATGTGCAATGGGACATCGCGCCCACTGAGGGCGACGCAGTCATCATAGCCACCGAGAACGATTGGCTGGAGCCACTGGACTGGAACTACATCGATCCGGATAACAAAATTGCGGAAGTCGGCCGCATGCCAACCGCAATCGGAGCGGTAGCCTACTCAGTTGCTATTGCCTATCGCACTGACAAAGTGCCGGAAGGCAAGACGTTCACCGGCTGGCAGGATTTCTGGAATGTCAAAGATTTTCCCGGCCCGCGCTCTTTGCGAAACACCCCAGTTGAAAATCTCGAGTTCGCCCTGATTGCCGACGGTGTGGACGTCGACAAAGTGTACGACGTACTTGACACAAAGGAAGGTATGGATCGCGCCTTCAAGAAACTGGACGAAATCAAGAAGCACATCACGGTGTGGTGGTCTAGCGGCCAACAGCCTCCACAAATGCTGGCAACCGGCAATGTGTACTACACCACAACGTTCAACGGCCGCGTCGCTCCCTTGCAAGCCGAAGGAGTACCCGTCGACATCACCTGGAACGGTGCCGCGATTGAAATGAGCAACTACTCAATCCAAAAGAACGCCAAGAACAAAGAAGGTGCGCTCAAGTTCATCAAGTTCTGTTGGAATAGCCCCGAAAGGCTGGCACAGATTGCACAAAAAATGCCCTACTCCAGTTTCAACGACGAAATGTACGACTTCCTGGACCCCGAATACGCCAAAAAGTTGCCCACGCATCCTGACAACGTCGGTAGCCAGTTTCACTATAACGCGGAGTTCTGGGCAAAAAATCGGAAAGCCATACAGACCCGCTGGGATCGCTGGCGCTTGAACTGATCGCGTTGGCAACTACCGGATAAGCAGCAATGCAACTAACTTTACCTTCCCCCCTTCGGCGCGGCATGCTATGGCTGTTGATGCCAACTTTATTTCTCATGGCGGTCGGTTTTGTCATTCCGCTAAGCGAAATTGCGCGCTGGGCGATCTCGCCTGAACTCTACGTGCAGTTTTTCCAGCCTGACGACCCGTATCGACAGATCCTGGTCGATACTTTCATATTGTCGGTATGGGTGGCGGTATTGACGGTTGCGCTGGCCTATCCGGTGGCCTACTACCTTACGCGCGCACAGGGCATGTACCAAAAGCTGCTGTTGATCGCCATTCTTACACCGCTATGGGTAAGCGTGCTTATCCGAACCTATGGCTGGATAGTGGTGCTCGGACGCACTGGTCTGGTCAATACCTTCCTGATGGCGACGCAGTTAAGCGATGAGCCGGTGCAACTGCTCTACACCCGCTTTGCTGTATATGTCGCCATGATTCAGGTGTTGCTGCCCATCGCCGTGCTTATGCTGTACAGCGCCATGACTTCGATCAACCCCACTTTCGTGAAGGCCGCGCGCAGCCTGGGCGCAAGCCCCTTCAATGCATTCCGGCATGTGTTCTTTCCCATGACGGCCAACGCGGTCGTGGGTAGCGGCATTCTGGTCTTCGTTTTATCTCTGGGCTTCTTTATAACGCCTGCGCTGGTGGGAGGTCCCAACGACGTCCTGATCTCCAACATCATACAAACGCAGGTGAATGAAACCATGGATTGGGAGCTCGCAGCCACCTTAAGCATCATTTTGCTGACAGCTGGTGCGCTACTAGTGGCACTGCTCGTAACCGTCGTCCGAAAAACCTTGCAGTCTGATCTGAGTGGGGGCGTGAAATGAGATCCATGCGATCAGGAACGGGCTGGATACTGCCAACCTACGTGCTGTTCATTCTTCTGTATCTCCTGCTTCCGCTGCTCGTTGTCATCCCGATGTCGTTCAGCGATACCACCTACCTGGCCTTTCCTCCAAAAGGCCTCACGTGGCACTGGTATGGTGAACTCTTTAGATCGGAAGGCTGGATGAACGCGATCTATCGAAGCGTGTTTGTGGCAACTGCCTCAGCTACCGTTGGCACCATTGCGGGCACCTTGTGCTCGTTGGCACTGGCGCGAAGCGCGAAAAAATCTACGGCCATGCTTCGCTGGCTATTCCTTGGTCCGCAGGTTGTTCCAGTCATCATTTTGGCACTTGGCGTACTGCTTCTTTTCACCAGCCTGGGTCTTTATGGGTCGTATACCGGCATCATCATTGCACACAGCACGCTTACCCTTCCGTTTGTAATCACCGCCACACTTGGCGTGCTGCAACAGTCTGGCGAGTCTCTAGAAAAAACTGCCCGAGTTCTGGGCGCAAGCCCATTTCAGGCTTTCTGGCATGTGACGCTTCCGTGCATCGCTCCGTCCGTTTTTGCCGCGTTCGTTTTCGCATTCTTCGTCTCCTTCGACGAACTGGTCATATCGCTATTCGTTATGGCTCAAAACGAAACGCTACCCATGCGTATTTGGGCAGATGTCCGGCAAGACCTATCGCCCATTGTGGCCGTGGTCGCAACTTTACTGATCGTTATCACCACGTTAGTCGTTGTACCGGTAGAGCTTTTCCGTCGCAGGAACGCCAAGATAGCCGGCTCAGCAACCAACGATTAATCACACTTCCTGAAAATGACTTTTAATTACGCCGACCTTATGACTGAGGCCCGTCGGGCCGCTAGCCTGGACGCACTGTATGCGCTGGGGCTTCCCCAGAGTGTTTATGATCTATTGAACTGGACGGCCGCACGCCACGGCGACCAGATGGCATGGACGTTTATCGACGATGGCATCGCTCGCACCTGGGCAGAAGTGTTGACCCATGTGGATCGTGTGGCCGGTGCCCTCCATGGCGCAGGCGTGCGAGAGGGAAGCCACGTCGCCATCATGACCAGCAACATCGAGGCCTTCCCGCTTTGCTGGATGGCGTTGGCCAAGCTGGGCGCTACCATCGCGCCGATCAATACAGCCTACACCGAGCGCGAGGTCAACCATGCGCTCAGGCTCTCTAACAGCCAGTTCCTGGTGATAGAGGACGCCTTCCTACCCATTCTGGAAAAAATTGCACAGACGCCGGTCCCTGCCGAGAACACCTTGGTCGTTGGGGAACCGGGGAGCTCGAAGCCCTACAAGCAGTGGGATCAGCTCGTTGCCGGCAGTGCTGATGCCGGCCCGCGAAGCGCGATTGGCCCCGACACCTTGCTGAACATACAGTTCACCTCAGGCACAACCGGCTTCGCCAAAGGCTGCATGCTGACGCATGAGTACTGGCTGGCTTTAGGGGTGGCGTCTTGTGCCCTGTTCGAAGAAACCATGAGCCGTATCTACATGGGTCAAAGCTTCTATTACATGGTGTCGCAGCGCCTGTTGATCAATGCCATGCTCATGGGTGCTCATCTGATTATCCCCCGCCGCCCCGGCTCCAAGCGTTTCATGCCGGATGTGATTGCGCACGAATGCGACTATTGCTCCATGTTTGAAATGGCCTACAAACAAGGCCTGGCCGTTCAGGACAAAGCGAATCAGCTAAAACTTGTCACCATTTTCGGTTTCAGTCAAAGCGCAGCAAGCCACTTCGAGCAACTATTCGACACACAGGTCCAAGAGTTCTACGGCATGACCGAGATTGGTGGCGCTTTGTATATGCCGCGCGACGTGCGTCCGACCCACTACCCGACCGGGTCATGTGGTGTTCCCGCGGCTTTCCGGCAAGTGGCTATTTGCGACGCCGACGGCCAAGCAGTCCCTGACGGAAAGGTGGGGGAGCTCTGTGTACGCGGTCCGGGGCTGATGCTCGGCTACTACCAGGATCCCGAAGCAACTTCCGCTGTATTCCGTGACGGTTGGTTCCGCACCGGCGACCTATTCGTCAAGGAACATGATGGGCACTATCGCATCGTGGGGCGCAGCAAAGACATGGTGCGTCGCAACGGAGAAAACATTCCCGCTCAAGAACTCGAAGCCGTCATTCGAGCTCTTCCGCAGGTAAGCCAGGTCGCGGTCGTTCCGGTACCCGACGATTACTGCGGCGAGGAAGTCAAGGTGTACGTTCAGTTGAGCGATGGCGTCACACCAGAGCAACTGCCCGTGACGCGCATCCTGGAGCATGCCCGCGCCAGCATGGCCCCGTTTAAAGTGCCGCGCTACTACGCCTACGTGGATCGATTCGAGTTGACCGATTCGCTGCGCGTGCGCAAGAAAGCATTAACGGAAGGTGTTGCAGACTTGCGTCTGAACGCCTACGACGCGAAAGATCAATGCTGGCGATAAGCCGGAATAACCCATTTAAGCCCCTTATGGAGCAGAGTAATGAAGATTCAACAGGAAACACGAGGCGCGGTTCGCATACTTACGATTGCCAACGAACGCATTCACAATGCCTTTGGCGAGGGCATGGCAGAGACCTTGCTTGCAGAGTTCGACAAGGCCGATACTGATCCCGCGATACGCGCCATTGTCGTTACTGGGGCGGGCGACGCGGCATTCTCTACCGGCCATGATCTTAAAGAGATCGAGAGCGGTGCCTATCTTGAGACGGGTCTGGGGGAAGCTCCTTTCCTGCGTCCCCTTCAAATGAGCAAGCCCGTCATTGCTGCCGTCAACGGTCACTGCTATGCCGCAGCCTTTATTCTTGCGCTGTCATGCGACATTCGCGTCGCAAGCGAAAACGCTGCATTCGGTTCGCCGGGAGCGCGGCTGGGCATGTTGCCAGAGGGCGGGCAGCTTTCTCGGCTACCTACTTTGATGCCACGATCAATCGCCATGGAAATGATGGCCACCGCCGAGCCCCTTTCAGCTCAGGATGCGTATCGGCTAGGCTTTGTATCCCGCGTCGTGCCTGTAGGCCAAGCCTTGAATGCCGCATTGACCATCGCCGACAAGATTTCCGGCAATGCGCCAGCAGTGATCACGTCCATCAAGAAGGGTCTGCAGGAATCCGATCCGGTCGACTATGCAGCTGCGGAGGCGTATGAATACAACGAGGCTCGCCGTTTGGAAAAGCGCGCCGATGCAAAAGAAGGCGTCCGCGCTTTCTTTGAAAAGCGCTCAGCCGTCTTCACGGGCCAATAAGAGGCCACCAGCCGGACGCTGCTAGATTAATTCAAAGGAGTACCGATATGTTTAATGCGATTGTGATCGACAAGGATGAGGCCGGCTACCGCGCTGGCCTGAAGCAGCTTAGCGACGAGCAACTGCCCGAAGGCGATGTGCTGGTACGGGTGTCCCACTCGACCGTCAACTATAAGGACGCGCTGGCAATCACCGGCAAATCGCCCGTGGTGCGCAAGTTCCCCATGGTGCCCGGCATCGATTTCGCAGGCACGGTCGAAGCCAGCGATAATCCGAGTTTCCAGGTCGGAGATGCGGTTTTGCTGAACGGCTGGGGCGTAGGAGAAACCCACTGGGGTGGCTTGGCGCAAAAAGCCCGGGTTCACGGCAAGTGGCTCATTCAACTGCCTGATGGCCTGACGCCGGAACAGGCGATGGCCATAGGCACAGCCGGCTACACAGCCATGCTGTGCGTAATGGCCTTGCAGCGCCATGGCCTTGAACCCGACTCGGGTGATATCCTGGTTACCGGTGCAGCAGGTGGCGTCGGGTCGGTCGCTACCGCAGTGCTTTCGTCGCTCGGCTATCGCGTAGTCGCCTCCACCGGGCGCCCACAAGAAGCGGATTACCTACAGCGCCTTGGCGCTGCGGAGATTATCGATCGTGCCTCGCTTAGCGAGCCCGGCAGAGCGCTGGGCAAGGAGCGCTGGGCTGGTGCCATTGACAGCGTCGGCAGCCATACCCTGGCGAACGTCTGCGCCAGCACGAAATATCGAGGTATCGTTGCCGCTTGCGGTCTGGCTCAAGGCATGGACTTTCCCGCCACCGTGGCGCCGTTCATTCTCCGTAACGTCACGCTGGCGGGGATCGATAGCGTAATGTGCCCTTCGACTGATCGGCAAGCGGCATGGACCCGCCTGGCGGCGGAAATGGATAGTGAAAAGCTTGCGGTGATCGGATCTCAGACCATCGGCCTGAACGAAGTCATCGCCACAGCGGGCGGCCTGCTCGAGGGCAAGGTACGGGGCCGCATGGTCGTGGATGTCAATCGTTAAAGCGGGGAATGCCTAGGCCGTTAGCGCGTGACGCATTGTCACGTGCTGAATGCCGGCATCAAGGTAGACCTCGCCTTCGGCCACAAAACCGTGGCGTGCGTAGAAGTCCAGGGCGTGCAGCTGCGCCGACAAGACCACTTCCAGGTAATGGCGACGGCGCGCCTCGTTGACCAGCGCGTTAAGCAGACGGGAGCCCACGCCGTCGCGTCGATGCGCCGCCAAAACGGCCATCCGTCCGATATGGGCATTGGGAAGCAACCGCCCTGTTCCGACGGGCGTGTTGCGGTCATCGTAGGCCACCGCGTGCACGCAATGTTCGTCCTGATCGTCCATTTCAAGTTCGGCCGGAACGTGCTGCTCTTGCACGAATACGACATGGCGCACCGCCATGGCGTCAGTACGACAGGTATTCCAATCACCCACAACAATTCTAATCTTCCGGCTCACGTCAGGCTCCGTATGGCATCAGGTGGCAAGCTTCAGACCGATGATGCCAGCGATAATAAGACCCACGCTGACCAGACGAAAAACACTGGCCGACTCGCCCAATAACAGTATCCCCAATATAACCGTTCCAACGGCGCCGACACCTACCCAGACAGCGTAAGCCGAGCCCACAGGCAGTTGTTTCAAGGCAATGCCCAGCAGCACAACACTGACCACCATGGACACCACCGTGCCGATGGTGGGCCACAAGCGTGTAAAGCCTTCGGTGTACTTCAAGCCAATCGCCCAGCCTATTTCAAACAGACCCGCAACAAGCAAGATCAGCCACGACATGGATGCAGACATCGGTGAACTCCTACGGGGCCGTCCCCGGCATAGGCGCGCTGATCATCCCACGACAAAAGCGCGGCAAGGTCGTCCTTGCAGTTGGAAAGACAAGCATTCTACTATCGGGCAAGCAATACTAACCACAGGAATCCTATGAACCGGCTGCTGACCCGCTATACCGCCTTTTATTTTATTGCCTTGGCCGGCCTGGTGTTCCTGGGCCTGGGCCTCTGGAACAACGCCCTGTGGTTCGCCCCCGCAGCGGTCTGTGCGGTATTGGTTGGGCTGGGTTTTCGGGACCTCAACCAGACACGGCACGCCATACGTCGTAATTATCCCGTCATCGGCAACCTGCGCTTTTTCTTCGAGTCGATACGTCCGGAACTACGACAATACTTCTTTGAAGATGACACCACTTCGCTGCCCTTCTCACGCGCAGACAGGTCGCTGGTGTACCAACGAGCCAAGCAGGAAGTCGACAAGCGCCCTTTTGGCACCCAACAGAATGTCTACCAAAGCGGTTACGAATGGATCAATCATTCCATGGAACCGTCCCGCCCGACCGACAGCGATTTCCGTATTACTGTAGGCGGCCCGGATTGCACCCAGCCGTACTCGCTGTCTGTACTGAATATTTCGGCCATGAGTTTCGGCGCCCTGTCGGCCAACGCCGTGCTGGCCCTGAACAAGGGTGCCAATTTGGGTAAGTTCGCGCACGATACTGGTGAAGGCGGCGTCAGTCGCTATCATTTAGAGCACCAGGGCGACCTGATCTGGAACATCGGTTCGGGCTATTTCGGCTGCGGCGATGCCAAAGGCAGTTTCTCTGAAGAAGCCTTCGCCGAACGCGCCCGCCAGGACAGCATCAAGATGATAGAAATCAAGCTGTCGCAAGGCGCCAAGCCGGGCCACGGCGGCATCCTGCCCGGCGCCAAAGTCACCCTGGAAATCGCCGAGGCGCGCGGGGTGCCGCCCTGGCAGGACTGCAACTCGCCCGCCCGGCACAACGCTTTCACCACGCCTATCGAGCTTTTGCATTTCGTGGCGCGCCTGCGCGAGTTATCCGGCGGCAAGCCTGTGGGCTTCAAGATGTGTATCGGCCACCCATGGGAGTGGTTCGCGATTGCCAAGGCCATGCTGAAAACCGGCATCACGCCGGACTTTATCGTGGTGGACGGCGCCGAAGGCGGCACTGGGGCTGCCCCCATCGAATTCGTCGACCATGTCGGCACACCACTGCGCGAGGCGCTGCGCCTGGTGCACAACACCCTGGTCGGCATAGGATTGCGCGATCGCATCAAGCTGGGCGCATCGGGCAAGATCATCAGCGCTTTCGACATGGCAAGGGTGATGGCGCTGGGTGCTGACTGGTGCAACAGCGCACGCGGCTTCATGTTCGCCATAGGCTGTATACAGGCGCAGACTTGCCACACCGGCAAGTGCCCCACCGGGGTGACAACGCAAGACCCCAAACGCCAGGCGGCGCTGGTGGTCGGCGACAAGTCGCAACGGGTGGCCGGGTTCCACGCAAATACCCTTAAGGCGCTGGCCGAACTACTGGCAGCTGCCGGTCTGCAGCACCCCGGCGAACTCCGCCCCCACCATATTGCGCGCCGCATAGCGAACGGCGAAGTCCGGGTGCTATCTGCCCTGTTTCCAGACCTGGAAGAAGGCGAGCTGCTGGAAGGCAAGTTTCGCCAGAACATCTTCCGCACCGCATGGCCGATGGCGCAAGCCGAATCCTTTGCTCCGCTATATAGCCTAAGCGCGGCCCTATCGGGCAACGTCAACAGCCCCATGCCCGACGAGGCCAGCGAAGCCAACAAGGCCCGCAATTCGCCGCTACTGGAGACCTAGTATTTTCCCTGATATTCCGCCGTTCAGATCAGGATTAATGTGTAGTTGCTGCCAAACGGCGGCGTCCAGCAGCCCTCATAGGCCGCTACTTTTACACTGCCCCTCCAAGGCAAGTGTCCACTGCCATTCCGGCAGTAAGGCCCCGCCAAAAGGCGGGGCCTTTTGATTAAAAATATGCTATAGTGCTCGACTTTGGCGCATTAGCTCAGCCGGTTAGAGCGACGGAATCATAATCCGCAGGTCCC